>Ga0099825_1000717_pt1 | contig 37836 bp, 12 predicted proteins | sample SiratroredBW_FD_76838 | JGI IMG/M metagenome (GOLD analysis project Ga0099825, IMG submission 76838) | Root nodule microbial communities of legume samples collected from California, USA - Siratro red BW | ecosystem: Host-associated > Plants > Roots > Nodule | place: USA: California | collected...
AAAATATATAAATATATATATATTATATAAAACTCAATAAAAAAAAAAAACAAATATAGAATTATATATATATATATATATATATATATATATATATATATATATATATATATATATATATATATATATATATATAGCTCCTTGTGAATACAATTTACCCATGGTTGTTTTTGCTCCTAGACGGTGATGGCATCCGATTATTATTATCACCACCACCACCATTTCCTCCGCCGTAGCCACCACCACCAGAGTTCCCTGAGCCACTTCCAGACCCATAACCACCACCACGAGCACCACCACTACCCGATCCACATCCGTACCCAGATCCAGATCCAGAACCGGATCCATATCCATATCCATAACCTCTAGCAAAACCAGTTGGAGACCGACCCGAACCTGATCCAAACCCATAGCCGGTGCCGGGTGCGGAGCCCCATCCCCAGCTGTAGTCCCAGTTGGGACCATGGCCGGAACCAGTGGCCCCCGTAGGGGTTCCGGAGGCCGGTGCACCGCCGCTTGACATGTCGAACCGGAGCTTCCTTCCGCCGGGTCCGGTTGCTGCTGTGGTGGAAGTGAAGAAGAAGAAAAGAAAGAGAAGAAAGTGTTTGAGAATGTAACTGTGTGGTGGCATATTATGGTGATATTATTAAGAGAAGTTTTTTTTGGTGAAGTGTTAGGGTAGAGAAAAAGTGAGGGTATGTGATTCTTGTGAGTTCATTGTGCATGAAAGTGGCTTATATAATGCAAGATGATGATCTTAAATGAGATATGAGTCACAAGACTCACAACCCGTGATCTTCACTTAGTGCATTCTTCCACTTTTCTCTTTAATTTGCTTTCTATTTTTTTATTTAAGAGATAACAACCTTTCTCTTTCATCTAAAGATGCAGTAATAATAATATGGAGTGTGAGGAAAACACCTCAAAATTAGTTGTGTTTGAGTGAGAGAAGTGAGTGGTTGGAAAGGAGAAACATGAGGAGATTTCCACCACCGACTTTCTGGTAATTGATGAGTCTAAATACAAGTTGTGTTATATGGGAAAACCTACAACATCTTTTTCATCATTTTCACTCTCTATTCTGCTTCTAGTATGGTCCTTAGACACATTTTGGTTAAATTCAGTTGAATTGGACCTAATGAAGTAAAAATTGTCATTCCAATTACTTTGGTTGGCCACTTGGGCTAGCTTTTCATTTTGAAATGTTGAGATAAGTTAAGTCATATGGCTAAGTTCTCCTATGACATTGTGTTTGGTGGACCAAGTTAAGATGGGATCCTTGCCAAATCTCAATCAGTTCCAACTTTACTCTAAGCAGTCATGGTCATTTTTTTATAGCTTAAAGGAGAGTGTTGCTTTCTTCCTTTATTTGTTTGCGAATTGTTCTGATTTTCTCAGGTTGGGTTGGAGGGATCTTATCCTTCGCAGATAGGGCATGATGGCTACATATGTAAGTTGGACTCTCTGATATTATTGATAGTGCAAGCTAGATATTTAGTTAGAGACAGTTTAGATTTGTTTGTGGGTGGATTTGTGGGGATACCCTATATAGACGTGCTCAACCCACTACTACTGTCTCATACTTTTTGCTTCTCTTTTGTTTTCTTTCTTAAATATCTGCCTCTGCTTACACAACCATGTCCCAAAACTTATTTGCCTAATTCAGTATTTGATCCTCTCTTATACATAAGGCTTTTATGTATAAAAGATCCAAATCTTATTACTTTCGAAGTTAGACTTCACTTTAATTTTTTAATATAGGATTAGAGTTTATTTTAATAAAATTATTGAGTTTACTGTATCTTGATAAGTCGTTATATAAGATTGAATTAAATTTAAAATTTATTTTTTAAAAAAATAATATTTTAAAAGATATTTAATTTTCTGTAACTAATTTTAGTAATAGAGTAATGATAATTTGATACTGTCACTGTGTCATAACAACCAATTGACAACTTGACAGGAGAGTGATATAGCAATGAGATAGAAAAATAATATTATTTAAATTAAGTCCGATTTTAGAGAAAAATTTTGAAATTGAAATTGGTTTAGGATTAAAAAAATTTATATTTTAAATATCTCTTTGCTCTGTGTAAGTCTCTTTATGTCATTCTTCTTATAGTTGGTGATTTCACATTTCCAATAATAACACACATTCTAACATTGAAAACCCTAAATCTTATATTGTGAAACACCTCAACAATTTTGTTAATGAAAAAGCTACTACTTTTTTCTATTTTCAATATGATTTAGAGCTTCTTCTTCTTTCACATTTTTCCTTTGTTGTTGTATGTGTGATCATTCTCCTTCCCAATCAACCTAATTTTCTTTTTTTTTATTTCACCCTTATTAACAAAATGACATTTGTATCTTTAATCACGTGAATAAAATATAGTTTAGTCGTGTAAGGGTCATCAAAGGGTGGTATTTTCCAACCTGACCTCAAAACATAATTCCCACATTATTAACGGAAGACAGAATGATAGATTAATCTTATGTGCAATAATGTAACTTATCTTTTTCAAATTAAGTAGGACAACGATATATTAAAGGAATTTATATAGAGAGACACCAAAAAAGGAAATAAATCTAGAATAATTTATTCAATTGCATTAGCATGATGTATAAATGTAAGCTTAATTTAAAAACTATTTTATATCTCAAAAATACACTTGTTAAAATAGATGAAATTTATAACTTTAATGAGGTTTTTTCATAAAATGTAACTCAACACTAGACCCAATTCTGATTGGTGTTCGTTTTGCATACACGTTGTGATGTTTACTTTTAATATTTTTTAATTTAGTGAGTGAGTGCCTGTTGGTCACATGGAAGCATGTGAGCGACAAAGTTGGGCTACTTTTTTGATGCAGGCCCACTTTAACAAGTTGATCCATGGTTTGACTTTTAGTTCTCGTTGGGCCCATTTCCACTGCTAAGTGCAACAATTTACTTATGCCAGTTGCAAGATTCTTCAATCCACTCCCCAAGTGGACCCAGATGGAGACCAGGGCCCAAACCACGTGCACCAGCGTAGGATATTTTTTAAGATGTTACCTCTGACGTCTTCCGTTTTTTCACTAGTGATGCTTTTCACTAAATAATTGACATCTACTGTATTGAAAATAATTAATAAACATTGTTTATATCGTAGTGAAACATATTATATTAATAGAAATTTATTGTAACAGAATTCGTAATTATTAGTTCTTAGAAATTTGGATAAGATTCTTCACAAATATTTTAAAGAAATAAAAAAAAATATTTTTTCATAAACTAATAGCATATACTACTTTATAAAAACTATTATTGTATATATTATTTTAATAAATAAATTATTAAAACTTGGTTTAACTTTTCGCCCAATTAAACTCTTATTCTGAAACATTTTAGAAATAGGTTAAATTAAATCATTAAAAATTGTGACTATATAACATAGTCTTCTAATTATACCTTTTTTAGGGACTGATTATACACTTAAAGTCTTCATTGGTATCTCAGGAAAGAAAATGAAATTATTGAAATCTAAGAAATATTAAAAATACACTCTTTGTTGCATTCTTTTAAATAGAATAGTTTTATCACTCAAAACTTCTTACAATTATTATTTTTTAATTTAGCATTTAATTTATATTAAAAAATAGTTATACTTTCTTGCAATTATTATTTCATAAACTAATTTATAAAAACTCTACTGTATACAGTAAACAAAATATTCATATCCACATTATTATTATGATTATTATTTCTAATTTTCTGAAATTTTATCATTTCAAAAATATTTTTTCTCTATTATTTTACCTTTTCTCACTCTATCAACTAATTATATATTCAATTTATTTATTTGTATATTTTTACGTATTTTTCATTTCCATTTTTTATTTCTTTGTTGGAAACTAAACATACTATAGTGTTGGATAGGATACAGAAGAGTGTTGTCGGTGATGATTGGTACATTTGTGGCACTTGCCCATGTTTCACACTCATGTCAATTTGTCTCTGGATTGTGGAGTATGGCTATGTATTGGTTTCATTCGATGAATGCTTAGAGGTGGAATTAAAAAGAGCAAAAAAATTAATAATGATATTAAAATATCTCAAAAGATTAGTGGTGGATTTATGATGAAATAATATCTAATTAAAAATACTTCTACCACTTTCATAATTACTGCTTGCATCCTCATAACTTTTAAAACATCATTCAATCCTTGTTATTTTGTTTGAAAGTGGGTTCCTCCTTAGTTGAGAGTCTTTTATACTTCTACAATGGTTTTTCTCCATCGTGATTCCAACTACAACATTCCGGTGAGCTTTGATGGTGGTGGTGTAAAGTTGGATAGGTTCCATTAGGTAAAAACTGCATGAATGGGTATGAAAATGGAGTTTTCATTTATCTAATGGTTGCTCTAACTTTTTCTAGATCATTGATTATGGAATAGAGATTTTTGGAAAACACATTACAAAAGATATTTATTGGAAAAGTATTCCTTCCAAATTGAAATTTCTCAAATGTTGGTTTTGACTTAAAAAAACACATTATGAAAGAGTGATATTAGTGTTCTGGAATGACTGACTAATTAGAAAAACTTTCAAAACATGCTTTGTGCACCATTCCAAAAGACACATTATGGAACAAATTTTTTTAGGTTGTAAAAATTCTTGAAGAGCAATCCAAAATAGAAATTACATTGATACATATATGTTGTAGCTACAATAAGTAAGATCACATCATTGATACATATATGTTTTAACGCATATCTTTAAAAAAAAAAAAAAAGATATTCTATAGATGTTGTAGTTACATCACTCTCACTATAACTTAATACCTCAAAGAGCCAGTAGAACTGCTACACAACATCAATAGTATCTTGATAATGCAGTTACTCATTGACTCATGAATCAGCCTTTAGCACCTCCAATAGGAACCTACCATAGCAAACCCATAGGGTATAAATATTTATGTGTAACTAGCATTGTGATATGAAATTCCATTAGTAGCTTTTATCATTTTCTTATTCCCAGGTATTAAAAGTAGAAGACTCAGCTTTCTACAAACATTATGTGCAGTTAAGATGACCAAAACATTTAATGCGTTTAGAAATATGCTTTAATAACTCATCCAACCACTACACCACATTCACAAGATAAAGAGGTTAAAGATTTAGATTCGTAATCAAAAGCTTACAAGCAAAATGAGCCTAATTAGGTCTCTTGGAATCACTAATCAATCTTTTGGGCTCAAAATAATCTTTAAAGAATTTAATTTTATAGTCCAAATAACAGAGAGAAGATATCTACCTCACATAAAAACAAATAAAAGCAACAATTAAAGTTATGTTAGAAAAATATATCAAGGTTGGATTTTAACTTACTTATACATAGACAAGTTTTATCAACATGTGATAGACTTTAATTTGGATATTTATATAGAGTAAATTAGGATTTAACAGACCATATATTAAGCCAAATAGTATAAAATACCTTATATTTAGACCAAGTACAAAATGATATTTGGATCTTGTCTAGATTAGTGTTAGAGTAATCTAGATCACTTTTTTCACTTCATTATCAAATCAAACTTCTATAATATTTCATGCTTTCACAACCTTCAATTATCTCTATTGAATAAGAAACTCCAAAATACAAAGTTATTCTAAAATTGTTTCAGATTAATCATTTCAAAATATTAATATCATTGATTCGGAAGAAGTCAAATTTCACATTTCAATCACGGAAGGAATAATTTCAATAAACAATTTCTCAGATGTTTCAAAAACCTCTATTACAAAATTGATGATCCGAAAAAAGTTGCAACAACCACTAAAACAAATGAAAACTTTTTATTCATATCCATTCATACATTTTTCATCTAATGGAACTTACCCGACCTACCACCACCGTCATAGCTCACCAAAAGAGTGTAGTTCAATCCATGATGGAGAAAGCCAACCACAAAATCACAAGACTCTCAACAAAGGAAGAATCCACTCTCAAATAAAATAGCACTGAATAAGACTGGCATCTCTAAAAGTTTTGAGAATGCAAATAACAATTATGGGTGTACAGGAAGCCTTCCTAAGGAGTTATATAGTTATATAATAAACTGATTTAGTAGTAATGAACTTACACATATTTAAAAATTAAAGAAAAAAATGATGCAATTAAAAAAGGACACCAAAAAAATATAATCAGGGTTTGCGTAAAACAATAAAATGCGAAATTAGCACGCTATTTTCTTATACAAGTACGGTCATTTTTCTAAAATATCAATCATGAATTAAGTTTACAACATTAGACTTAAAAACCTAATCATACCAGTTTTTAAAAATTTCAGTTTAAATTTTCATGCTTTTAATTAGTTAAATTGATTAACACTAACACTATCAACTCAATAAACTACTTCCTTAAAAAATAAATTAAACTTACTGCTTGTTAAGTGTTACAAAGCAAGATAATTTGTTCGGCACCATGAATGGCAAAACAATTAAAAAAAAAAAAGAGGCTCCTGACTTCAAACGAAAACAAAAAAATATATATATAATGGAAAGTACATCGTATACACGAAAAATTGGTAAAAATAATCATAATTTACCATATTTCTTAGCAATGAAAAAGTAGACCTAAAGTACCATATAGAAAAGCTAATACTTTGTGTTCTAGGCCCTTTTTGAAAGGAGCCTTATTGACAACTATGAGGGAAACACATTAATATAACGAAGAATGTTTCATACTTTTTTTCTTATCTTACTAATAATCCCAGGAAACATGTGGGACGGTAGCATTGAACTTAGCAAACATGAAGTGAAGGGTCTTTTTACTTATTTGGGAAGAGCATGATGCCAGTCTCAGCAACAGCCATTTTACACAAGCCAAACTTTTAATCAAGCCTACGAGGAAGGGAATCACCAAGAATAGTGCCGTGTATTGAAACAACAATATCTCACCTTCTAAGCTTTTCTCTATTCGTTTTTTATACTATTTATCTATCACCTGAAGTGTTTAGCAAGTCCAAGAAGATGATCTTTTAATAACCGGTTTCATTTGTTTGTCTTCTTCAAGGGAAATCATCCCCAAGTGAGAGGGGTCCTCCAGCATCATCTTTGCCACCAGATAACCTGCAATAGACCATGTTTGGTATTTTCTTGCCTGTTTCCCGATATATCTTCCAAGTTTACCATCGTAATATTCAGGCCACCCATCCTTCAGTAAACGACTCTCTGCAAGCTCAATTGCACGTCTTGCTATCTGCGGCCTCCCCGTTTTGATGCAAGCAGCTGTTACTAGCCACAGGAGCACTGCAGTCGAGCCACAAACATAGCAAAACGAATAGTTAAAAAATAAGAACGCTAAAATTACGTATACAATATTATTCCATAATAACATAACATACTGCAAGAATAGTCCACAACCACAATGCTTCAGGTAGAAATTGACGTGCAATTGAGAACAATAACTAACAATTATTGTAATGACAATTTTTCCACATTTGCAAAGTTACTAAGATTCAAACAAAAGAGTGTTCCACACATCCTGCCCTTTTGTTTTTAGTGACAGACATATTATCATCGAAACTGAATATGGCAACACAAAAGGTTTATTTCAGTTTGCAAATTGAGCTCTAAAGCTTATGAGGATATAGATTTTTGAAACCTATGGTACTTGTGGCAAAATTTTAGTCGATGCCTAAGCACACCTCGTGAGGTTACCAATTATTTGGCATGCATGTCAGAAGTATAACTGCTACCAAACCCCATGTTAAATGCATTATGAAGTTTGAATAAATAAGCAGAAAGGAAGAACCTGGCCAAGTTCCTCCGTTATGGTAACTCCATCTGGTATTTTTGGGATCACAGCCAGTAACAATTCGCCACTCGTGGCTCTCTATTGCTGGATAAGATATTTTTAAGGGCATTTCTCCAACTAACTCATCCCAACGAGCTTCAATAAGATCCATGATAGCCATTGATTGCTCTGGAGTTGCCAGAGAAGATAAAATTGCAACACAATTGCCTAATGCAAACCATCGAAAATCCATCCGAGCTGGACTGACATTTCCGATGAAGTAGCCCCCACGAGTTGGCATAAAGTCAAATACCCAATCTGGGATTGAATCAGGAATAACATTAAACTTATTTACTGCGGTATGTGAGTACTCTTCAGTCTTATACCGATAAATGTCATTTAGTTGTTGGAAGTCAAGCCAAAAGTAACTTCTCATGTGATAACTTAGTGCGTGCAATCGTTTCACAATACGCTCTACACATTCTTTTCCTTCGGCATCATCCTGTTTCAGCATTGCCAAAGCAGATCTCAATGCCATAAAGAAAAGTGCTTGTATCTCTATAGGATAACCATAAATACCCTGCAAGGAAAAAGAAAGGAAGAAGAAACAATGAATACTATATCAAAGTTCTTCAACATCAACCATATACGAATGAAGCTTAACTCAAGGGGCTTGAAAGTAAACTAAAGACAAAATTTAAAAGTTTAAATGCGATAACCCATCAGTGTAAAAAAAAAAAATCGACACTATCTGTTGAAAAAGCTTTTTGCCATATCATTTAACCTATCAGAATATGGGCTAGAGTTGTAATAACAAATCTAATTGCATTTGCACCATAAAATGGCAAACTTTGTTTGTAAACAATGGAATGCAACAAATACCATTATTTTAGAAGCCAGATAAAAGAAACAACATTAATTATCTTAACATAATGAGAAAAACCACAAATTATGTCTTACCATTCTTCGGTCAACCATGCAGCATCCATCAGCACAAAGCAGAGTTGGGAATGTATCAAACCCCTCAGACAAGCATAGAGTCAATATAAGTTTCATTCCCTTTTGACAAGCTGATGATTCAGCCAGAGATAGATCCCCAGTAGACTTTGTGTAAGCACGAAGCAAAATGATCCACCAGAATCCAGAGTCAACTGGAGCAACTCTTCCAATTGCACTCTCACCAAAATCTGCAATAAGAGTATCTGTTTTCCTAATGGGATCATGAAGGACTTTGAAACTAGCTGGCATCACACCTTCTCCAAGCTTAAATCGATCTACTCTTTTTTCCCACCCTTGAAGATGAAGTGTCTTCAACAAGAAGTTCTTAACTATATCTGGTTCACCATTCATCAAAAAGGCTAGAGCACTGGGCACAAAATCTCGGACAAAAACCTATAAACACAATATTTAATTCATAAATATTCATTCTTAGATGATTCCCATCAGTGTAACAGTAAAAATATTTAGCTCATGGTGCTTTTAGGATTATGGGGAGGGGGGCACCACTAACACAAAACCTCAGTTTCTTCTCTTAATCAATAACCATTCCAAGGAAAAAACAATTGATTTGCATGTTTAGACTAATAACGCCTAAAAGAAAGTAACTATAAGTCTAAATGCTAAACATAAATGACACCTATAGGAACATGGAATTAAGGCTGTTGAGAACTAATGCCTTATGGTGCCCAAACTGTATGCAACTATCTTTTAATAATTTTTAAGAACTACATTTGTTCTTTATTTATCCAGCGTGAGCTTTATCGAGTCATTCTGGATTTTGCAAAGCCTGATTTTTTCACTATCATTCATCTAAACATTGTCACTACCAAAATGTGCAGAGAGCTAGGTTGTATGTTAAACAAGTGGATTGTCTGACACAATCAAACATTCAACATCAACAGCATTCATTTCTGTAAATTTTGAGGAATAAAGGGACTTCCAAAATATTTTCAAATTAAAAGTTCAGTGGAAATACAATGCATCTATTTTGTTTGTTGCAGTGCTATTAAATTCATTCCATTCAAGTTTTTTGACAAATATAGTCTAAACATATGCTATCATTTTTCGTTATCATAACCAGATGTCTTGTAAATTTTGTCGCAACCATAAAATTGTTTGATGTTTCATATTCAAAATTGACCCTGAAAACTTGTAAATAATCAAAGGGCTTTTGGTAGTTTGAAATCAAATGTACATTGCACGCAATGTACTAGAGTATTTCTATTTTCAAATTAAAGTGATACAGATTCTACAGAAGCATGTTAAGGACAACTTAATTCATAACAGTTCTAGAGTACACAGTAAGTTCCATAGCTTGCATATTTAAAAAGGATATTTACACACCCCTAAGATCAGAATGACATGTCAGTATTGTTTGAGGAATTCACCTGATCATAGTTTAGAACTTCCTCTGATTGATGATCGACAGCTGCAATTGTGCCAACCGGTTGGCCTCTGAAATAGACCAGAGATTTTCTGAGGGATTCCCAGGCATCAGCAACCATGGGATGGGGCTCAAATGAATTCCGGGTAGATGAAGCAGGTGTGTTAAAGCCAGATCTTCCCCCAGGCGAATAAGTGTCATAGTTATCCAAGCCGGCTCTCGTAAGACCAATGGACAGTTCACTGAGTGACCTCTCATCAAATGATCTCTGTCTCTCAATATTCAATCTCGGTTTGTCAAGCAGACGAGAGAGATCAAAGTCATCCATCTCAGATATAGAGCAGTGAGAACTGATTTTCCTCATTCCCAAATGGCCGTCCATTTTCTCAACTTCTCTAATAGCCCAACGACTGTATCAGAAACGGATACTACTACATCCAGAAAACAACATGTTCTAAGGTCGAAGGCAAGAAACCGAAACAAGCATATTCCTAACAACCAAATCAGAAAAAAAAAACAAATACATATATATAAAAACACACAAAGCGAATGAAGGAATCAGAATCGCAAAAGCACAATCACAAGTCACAATCAAAATAATCAAATTCATTAAAACTATAATATAATCAACCCTCCGTAAAGATTAAAATCCAGAAATAGGAAGAGAAGTAGAAAATAAAATTTAAAAAATATCTCAGTACAATTTCGGCAACACGAAAAATCACCTTCACCTCCACCAATTGCATCATCAATTCGGAAAAGCCGAACACAATTACGAAAAGACAAGTGGCGCATTAAAGAAATATAAGTAACAGATCAAGATCCTGGGAATAAAAACGGAGGAATCACCATTATTACACGATTTAAACAAGACACGTAACGGAAAAAATAAATCAGGCACGGGAGATAAATTGGGAAGGCGTGACTTAGAAATGAGCAGAATTCACGGTTGCACAGAAAAAGAGACAGATCTGAGAGGAAGAAAGGGAAATAAACAAGGGCCAGATGTAAAACGAGGAGAGAACCTGAGGGAGGAGGGAAGGGCGGCGCGAGAGATATTGCCCGGCAGAAACGACGGTGACTGGCCGGCGACTTCGCCGGAAAACGGTGCTAGAAGAGAATGGCGAAGAAGAGAGAAAGAGAAAGGAAAAAATGAGGCGGAGGTGGAAAGGCGTTATTTATAGAAGGGGACGAACGGTAGAAAGCGAGCCCCGGAGTAAGTGGAAGCAACGGACCGTACCGTCCTACCCCGTTTTTTCTTTTTCCTTTTTTATTATTTTTATTTCTAACAATTTGATTCCGTGTCAGAGAGTTACCGGAAGCAGCCGGTAGTAGGGCGAGGGGTTTAGCAGTAGCGTCCACGTGGCCGAAACGATGCCGTTTCTGGCGTTGCGATCTCTTCTCCCTCTCTCCCTGTTTCCTCTGTTCCCGTGAATTCAAAATTGGAAATGGGAGAATGAATTGTATGGTATCTAGCATGTGTATTTATATTTTCTTATGGGATATTATTTTATTATTTTGGAATATATTAATTGGGTAGGTGAGTGGATTTGGGGATTATTTTTCTCTTTCCCTAGATAGCTACATTTCAACTCCAATTTTTCCTTCCCTTTTCAGAAAATAAATAAACAAATAAATGAGGAAACAAATTGACTTTTGATAGAGGACTTTGGATGTTAAGGTGTGGTGGTGTGCATCATGATGCTGTAAAAATATTGAAAACACGTTTATGGAATCTTATATCAAATTAATTACAATATTAAATATATTAATAGTTGTGGTTGATTATTAAAGTCATTGTATTATTAAATTTAATTTAATCCTACACGAAATTACATCTATCATGAATAGATTTTTTCAAGTACATAAAAAGACTAATATTTTAACATATGCCTGTTTATGTAAATAATTTTACAAAATATTTATGTTAATTTATAAAAAATTGAAATAAGTAAATATATTTAATACATGAATTATATTTTAATTCATGTTTAAAAATTTGTAGGTTATTTTTAATTATTAACCATTTCTTATAAATATAAATAAATTAAGAAAAACATAAAAGGAAAAAAGAGATATGACATTTAATAATACTCTATTAAGACAACTTTTGAAACCTTTCCCGTCAAAAATTAATTATAAAATTCGGATAAACTTTGGTAGTTAAAATAGTTGATTCATTTTACTTTTCATATAAACCGTGTTTATTTGATAATTTCAGTTTAAGAGAAAAAAAATGCATTTTAAAGAATATTTGAAAAACATTTTAAAATTTTAATTGAATTTGAGATTTGTTTTAATTAAAATCCGGTTCACCCGTAGAATAACTTAATAGCATTAATTTTTATTGAGTAATATTATTGCTGATAACATATATCAAGATAAAATTTTAATCAGAAGTTAAAAATTTAATTGTAGGATAGTTTTTATTTGAATTAAATTCGTCTACCCAACAATTAACGTAAACTGTTGGCTTACTGTCATCTATATTTTATTATTTTCCAAGAATCTTACAATTTTAATGTATCAATATTATAAATAATTTATATATAAAGTCGAATGATTTTATGATTAAAATTCAATTTTAATTATATTATTTTTCAAATGATGTATTGAATAGATATATTTTAAAAAAATAAAATTTTGTATGAAATATTTTATAATTTTAATAAATTTAAGTATTTATTTATTTTTTATATGTCTATTAAATACATGATTATTTCTGTTATTATCAAATAACAAAAGATCAATATGAAAATGAAAAATTGGTAAAATATCAAATGAATTAATTAATTATCTTAATCTGTGTAATCTTTTTCAAGTGTGTTGTAATAATGAACGGATTTTTCAAACTAAGAAGAGATACACAAATATATAATTGTTATTTCTTTCTAAACTTAAACTATTATAGTTTTTATATATACAGTATATTTTGCAACATGCAAATGCTAGGTGGCACCACTTCATCTACTTTTTCTATCACGATATAAATTAGGAGTTGGGTCGATATGATGCAAAAAAATTTGAAATTATTATTTTCTTTCTCTTTTTCCAGATAACCAAGCTTAATATCGGTGTTTCTCAACAAGATCGAACAATTAAAAATTATAGTAAGTTATATTAACCATCTTTAATGTTTCATGAAATTATATAAATTTTGTTTTCCCATGTATATTTGCGTAATGGGTTTGATTATATATGGTTTCGTTTCTAAATTAAGAACATATATTTATCATTCTCTAAATGTTTAATGGATGTGAAGATTTTAACTTATTTTTGTATCATGTTCATACACATTCAAATATTTATTGAAAAAAATTAGAATAAGTTTTTATTGCAATTAGTTATCTAAGAATGTGCAATTATTATGAGAGAATGATGTAATATGCTCTAAAAATTATAGTAAATGTTTGAGGGTATACACCCAGAATATGCCATGTCTGAACTGAAGAAGAGCAAAGCCAAATTCTGTGGTTGACGTGTCCAAGAATGTAGGAGGGGAAAATTAGACTCGAGTTAGTGAAACACTCTGAAAATGATTTTTTTTTTTTTTTCATTTTCATTGAAAAGGAAAAATAAATTAAAAACAAAGCCATTCAAATTTAATATTTTTAAATTTCATTAAAACTACAAACCGTTCGATTGAAACACAATTGAAGATCAATGTGGGGACAAGTACTTTACAAATATGTATGCCATGAAGAATATTATTGATGAAGCAGACAAATTGTGTAAAATAAATTAAAATTAATTCATACATATATGAAAATTTTCAACCATTCATTTTGTAATTTATGTTTCAATTATAAGGATTTCTGGCAAGTCAGGAATAAAAATCATACCCACATGTTAGTTCAATCGAAATCATGTTAAAAGTCATAAAATCAAATGATGAAGTTTTGTAGTTTTTTTACTTTGATTGAAAAGGACAATTAAATTGATAAGATACGTTTCTTATATCTTCAAGGGTACTTAATTATCTAAATCACTCGCGTGATTTTCTTACGTATGAGTCACTTGAGCCACTGAAATCTTGTTTTGTTCTTCCTATCAGGCACATTATTATTATTATTATTATTATTAATATAAAAATGTGATTGCAAGTGAATATCTGGAATCTTTAGAGTATGTAACCAAATCTCACTTTTTTCTTATTCAGTTTTTCATTCTTTACTTTTACTACGTTTTCCATCTGCTGCCAATCTCTCTTTTGTCATATTACACAGGGTAGAGAGGAGAGATGAACTACCAAATCATATCTATATGAAAAAAAAAAAAAAAACTCTAAATATGATGGTGAGTTTTGAAATAAAATGATTGAACTAAAAGTTATGAGTTAATGTAAAAACTAACATAATTTATAGGTGTATATATAACTTGATCCCTCCTTGTTTGAATGTTATGTGTCATTGAAAGATCAATTTACTCATCATATATAGATCAATGTATTTATTAGGAAACACTTTTTAATTAGCATACATAATCAAAATGAAATTTGAAGAAGTAGATCATTTCTATGTTTTGAAAAGAGTAATAAATTCTTGATAGATAGTGTCTGTCCTTATGAGATAACAACAATACTTTTTAGATATTAACTCCAATAACTCTTTTGGCAGTCTTTGGTCTCTAACGTCTAAAACAAGAAAGGAGATACTTACAGAAGACATTTGGATACTTAAGTCAGTACTCAATTATCAGATATTTGGTACAACTTGGATTGGATAGAACATATATTTTTTCTCTCTGATTACTCACTATATATAATAGTATTTGTAATGATGACTTAGTTACTCTTGTCATGAAAAAATGTAAGATTTACTCAATATGAGATACTCCTGATTATTTTTCTTATCTCATGTCGAAAGGAGATGTAAAACACACCCAACATATCTTTTGTCAGATAGAGAAGATGTAGAGTCCATAAAAGGTTGCTTCATTGTCAGAGGGTTGGTGCTGGACCCAATATAATCAACAAGTGACACTTGGAAGTAGTCGAAAACATGTCAGCTTAGGTAACTAACAACACGTGGGAGTTGGTAAACAACAGCCTGAGTAACTGGCAACCTGCAATATCGATATTATACTATTAGAAAATCATTTATTACATGCAGATTTTTCTTATTAAAAATTTTGATAGAAAATATATTCACTTTATTATGTAAAATATTATTTGAAAAATAGTTACAATTTCTTTTAAATTTTTGCTAAAAATACATATGAATTTTCCTGTGTAAAATTATCCAAAAATATTGTTTCCAATACTTGCAAATTACCTAACTTTATATGACTAATATAATTATATATATTTTTTTACAAATAAAAACTTTAAAAATTTTGAATAATTTCATGTAATTTTCTTATGATTGTAAATTTGTATATAGACATGTACAATTTTTTAAAATATTTTTTGGCATACATACAATTTTTTTTTTAAATATTTTCCACAATAAATATATAGGAATTTTCTTGTAAGATTTTTTTTTTCAAAAAAGTAAAAAGAAATTAAATAATATTTATTTTGTTCCTGCCACGATTTGTTTGCATGTGTATGACTATTGGTGTAGAACACTTACGTGAGTTTTCATTTTGTTTCCATGCCTTATGGTTAGTATTTTTTAAGTGGTTACGTTTGATCAATGGTGATTGATCTTTAAAGTTGTCAACTATATGAAAGATTCAACTAAAACCGTGTGCTTATGAGAGATTACGTATACACGAAAACTAATTTGTTTTATTAATTAATATACAAGGTTTATCATATATGTTTGTGTAGAAAATTATTAAACAAATCTTTATTTTTATATATTCTATCCAAAATATATTTTAAAAGTAGCATGAGTAGTATTACACGGTGAATAAAGCTTTAGAGTTAATTTATTTAAAGTATCTATAAATTGTTTTTTATTTTCATCATTTATTTCAAACATTTTTCCATTTATTCTTTTTAACTACTAATTTCATCATTTATTTTTTTAAGTATTAATATTAATAAAATAAATAAATTATAAGTTAATTTATCGTTTTAAAATGATATGAAAATAAAAATATATATTTATTTATATAAAGAATCATATTTATCGATTAACGAAAAAGCTTAATAAAAAAAATACTCGTTGGGTTTTGAAAACAATTTAAATTATTTAAATAATAATTAGCTTGATCTAGTATACTAAAAATTTCTATGATTCGAGTCTGTATAATTTTAATATTTCTACCTATATTAAGAATATTAATAATATTTAAGATCGAATATATTTCGTTACTAAAATTATTTTTAAAGAATAAAAATAATTTGTAAATTTCTATTCCAATATATTCATATTGGATATAATAATATTAATATTAGTATGAAAATCATACTTACAAATTCAATTTCACTAAAAAAAATAGTTAGATTTTTTAATAGAAATTAATTGTGAATTTAAATTTAGAAGAGTGTAATATTTTGATGTGAATTTAAAGTTAGAAGATTTCGTACTCTTCTAAACATACTATAAATTAATTGTTTATTTTGTCAAGAATGACTTTCTTACTTAAAAGAAGTTTCCAAAATATTCTTTAGGGAATAAAATATTCTGAAAAATAATTTTAACTTATACATAAATTAAGATAAAAATTAACTAATTATATGATTTTAGTTTATAAATTAGGTTATCTATAAGTTAATTTTAATTTATAAAAAAATGTTTTTTATTAATTTTTGTGTGAAAGTATATACAGAAAAACTTGTTCAAACCTACTTTTAAAATAAGTATGACTATTTCCTTTTTTTTTTCTAATTTTGTTTATTTTTTATTTGCCTTTCTATTATTTCGGGTTAATTGACGTATGATGTTTTCTTAATATAATGAATCAATACAAAAGACTTGAATTACTATAACTTGATCCTCTTGAATTTATTTTTTAAAAAAAGATTAACATCATTATCATTAGAAAATTATTAATTATCATTACTGTTCATTTAAAATATATGATGCGTTAATTGGAGCTGAGACACCTAATTAACTTAATATATCAAATTATGGAGACATTTGAGTAATGACAAATTGTGGTTCTTGATTTCTTTTCTTTCTTTAAAAAAGAAGAAGAAGAAGACGACAATACTGTTTATTATCATAATTAATAATAACAGTCTTATCAAAATTAATAATACAGAAAGATTAATTGAAATACCACGCCTTAATAATTCAATAAATTAATTAGAGACAACACTGTCTCTACTTGATTATCTTAATTTATTTTTTAAATTAAATTACTATTATTTTAAAAATAACAAAAAATTAATTTAGGTATGACACCTTATTAATCCAACATTTTAATGAGTCAAGGCTTAAATTATAACAACTTACTTATACTAACTTTAATTCAAATCAGGTACAAATAATAATTTAAATTCAAAACTTAAATATTTTTTTATAGAAATTGTGAAACTTTACCAAAGATCTTACCCCAAGATAATTATATTCTTTAAACAGGAACAAAATTTTATCATTAACATACAAACGAAGTTGGGATTGAACTTATTAGTATGCCTTTAAATAGATTGTCTATTGGGAAAGAAAAATCAATCAATTAAGTGTTAAATATCTAAGTTAAAGTTAACTTTCTAATTTTACAACCAATATAATATATATTCAGTGTTTTGTACAAAACATATCTTATAGATCCAACGACTAATAATTAAGGAAAAAAATAAAATTATTTTAGAGAAGAAAACAAACGTGAATATAATACATCCATTCAGGGATATAAAACATTATAATCTTACATAAACATTCTAACCTTTGTAAAAGTTATTTTGCCTAGTAAAAACACTTTGAATTTTATAATCTCTTAAATTAAAATATTCTAAAATCTAGTGCTTCAAATAATAGTTGATTAATAACATGAAAAAGATAATTTTTTAGACGTAAATGAATATTATCTTTAAGAATTTATTTCCTATATGTTGTACAAATCCTAAATAAGTTTGTTAGAGCTAAAAAAATAAAATAAAAAACATAAAACTACCAAGCAACTTCGTAAATACAAAAATCATAACATAAAAACAAAAACAAGATAATGAAAGAAAAGAAAGTGAATGAAAGATATAATTTGAAAAAGAAGAAATGTACCTATTTATAAAATTTGAAGACTAAACAAACACAAGTTGTCACAGTTCAGGTTAGGTTATATTAAAATTGGAATTTAAGCCTAATTCAATCTTACAAAACCGAATGCCCAAGAATCGTGCTAGGATAGGCGCAGATACCATCTCTAGTCGATGTGGGATCTCTATCTAACACACCCTGTCACGCCGAGACTGCTCAACTCGTGCGTGGGACTATATTATTTAAGAGTTGTCCGATAGCGGCCCGATAGCAAGTGCCTCGATGGGCCCAACAACCTTGTTAGGATAGACTCTGATACCATCTCAAGAAGTGAACTTTAAGCCTAACTCAACTTTACAAACCGGCTTGAAAAGTGGGGTTTGCACCCACATTATAAACTATTGAAAGGCCTTATTTCTAGTTGATGTGGGATCTCCAACACACCCTCTCTCGCCGAGACTGCTAAAATCGTGCATGGGACTCTAATATTTAAGGATGGTCCTATAGCGGGCTAATAGCAGGTAGCTCGATAGGCGAACAATCGTGCTAAGATAGGCTCTGATACCATCTCAAGAAGTGAAATTTAAACCTAACTCACTTCATAAGCCGATTTTATAAGGTTGAGTTAGGCTTAAATTCCACTTCTTGAGATGGTATTAGAGCCTATCCTAGCACGGTTGTTGGGCCTATCGAGTCACCCGCTATCGGGCCGCTATCGAATCACCCTTAAACAATATAGTCCCACGCACGAGAGTTGAATAGTCTCGGCGTGAAGGAATGTGTTGGAGATCGCACATCGAATAAAGATGAGACATTTCAATAGTTTATAAATAAGTACAAACCTCATTTCATAAGCTGATTTTTTTTAAGCCGGTTTTGTAAGGTTGAGTTAGGCTTAAATTCCAATTTTGATATGATATCAGAGCCTATCCTAGCACGGTTGTTGGGCCTATCAGGCCACTATTGGACCATCTTTAAACAATATAGTCACATGCACGAGTTGAGCAGTCTCAGCGTGAGGGAGTGTTGGAGATGCACGAGTTGAGCAGTTTCGGCGTGAGGGGGTGTTGGAGATCCCACATCAGTTTTTCAATAGTTTATAAATAAATACAAACCTAATTTTACAAGCCGGTTTTATAAGGTTAAGTTAGCCTTAAATTCCACTTATTGAGAGGTTAAAAAAATAATTATTACACGTGAAAAAAAAATTAAAAAGTTCAAATAAAGTCTATAATTTCATGTGCATAAAGTTAGTCTTCTTTATCACTCATTTTACAAATATAAATAATATCTTTATATGTAAATCTTTCCATTATATATGTCAACCCATATAAACCTTTTTAGAGTATATATATTATAGAGAATAGGTGACTATACATCTTTTGTAATTTTAAACTATATATATTTTTGTAATAGTCACAATTTATAACATGTACTTCATACATGGAATTTCACTCTCTCTTAATGCATCCATCATGCAAAATTATTTATTCGAGTTATTAAACTAAAAAATTGAATAAGAGTAAATATTCTCTTGTAACTATTAAAGTAATTCATCACTTGTGTTATAATAGTAAAAGAATAAATAAAAGAAAACACATTATCTATAGGTAAACTCAAATAAAACAATTCACCACGCAAACAACAAGCAAAAGCTGTTTCTTTGTGATAGTTTCGAAGCTGCACTTTCTGATTAATGAATGTATAATGTACTGTTAGCTATTTTAACACCCAATGGTTTGAATGGTCTTCGTTCTATTACCAACTTTTTTCTGTGATTATTTATGTGATAATGATTAGTTGAAGCCGCTCTATAATCAATTTTGGTTAGCAAAAATTATAAATGCTACAACATTATTGACTTCAAAATCAAGCAGCCACATGTGTGTCTAATTTTGACTAATTAAAAAATTGCATGGAAAGAGATTCTTCGACCACTGTGCCTCATACTTTTTCATTTATATTTATTGTTGCCGATCAATCAATGGAATACCGTCGCAGAAAATGTCTGAAATCTGATATAAAAGTTTTGTTCCTAAGAAAACTCAAAATGTATCCTTCCAAAACGCAATATATAAAACAGCTAGAAAACATTTGGTGGCTTCTGGTTAAGCTAAGGTGTCACCAACTTTTCTATTATTAATTGCTGCCAATAAATTAATAAATTAATGAATGAAAAAGTGACGCAGAAATTGTCTCTCACACTTTGCGTATAAGTTTAGTGCCATGAAACACTCAAAAGGTATCATCCCCAAGAAAAAATTAGGTAGAAAACATCTGTGGCTTGGCAGTAAGTTAAGGGTGTCACCTACTTGACATATATTCAAACAAGGATTATGTCCATAGAAAATGTTTAATCCAAGTACATGCATGTATTGCACATCAATGAATAGAAAATTTTCAGATACTTTTATCTTCTCTTTTTAACTTCTTTGGTAGTATCAATGAAAAGGATGGGAATGGACAACAAGAGTTCAGATGCAGTGGAAGTGTAGATAATAAATGGAAATCATGATGATGAATTTAATAAAAATGAAGTGAGTATATTGAAACTCCGTCGATAATATATATATATATTATATTCAATTTACTTTTTATTTAATTTGTTTGATTGTCAAAAGATGTGATTATATTTACCAATATTTATATATAAAAATATGAAATAGGATGATATGCATCTCGTTTTATTAATCAGCAACTTAATAAAATATAAATGACTCTCTCTAATTATATTTTATGTTTTTCTTCTTTATTTTATTATATATTATTTTAACAACAAATTGGTATTAGAATTTTTTTGAGAGATTTGATTGAGTTGAGAAAAACATAAATGGAGAGATATGTGTTGGGAGAATTCGAGGAGAAGAAACCGGGAGATCTCATAAAATAGATCTCACAAGAATATCCGATTTTGCCTCTTCGGATTATCCAACAAAATATATATATATATATATATATATATATACCAAATTCACCACTAATTTTCTTTTATGATGAGGAACATGAGTTATCAGTTTCAAGAAGATTAGTCATCTTGAAGCATTGAATCTTTGAGAAGCAAAAAAAGAGAATTTAGATGTTCTTAATTTGTCTAAAATCTAAAAGTGACACAAATGAAATAGTTGTTAGGTATATAATTATGAATTTAAGTTTCACATTGTCTAGAAATGAAAAAGTTGAGTAACATATAAGAAAAAAAATTCACAAACACATTGTCTTAATAATTTGGATTGAGGGTAGTGTCAATCCTTTGTTTAGGTTTGATTAATGTCTCATTGTTGTGAAATCTCTTCTGCTATTTATTTCTCCCTCAATTACAGCCTTTGAATGATAATAAATACTATATTACTTTTATTCATTATTATAGCAAATATTGTTGGGTTGGGTTTATTTTTTTTTAATTCATCCTTCAGGTTTTTAATATTTTATGGAAATATAAAGCATTTGTGATTAATCAAAGTTGATGTAGGTTCCAAATAAAAAGGTTTTGACAATGGAAAAGAATATACAAAAATGACAATTTTGAAAATACTAAAAGAAGTTTTTTATGGAAAATTGTAAAAACATTAATACACTAAGAAACAAAAAAGAAAAGTTCAACAAAGATGATGAAAAAATAAGAATTCAACAAAGATGAAGGAGCCCATAAGGTAGATGAAATATCATTTCAGAAATATAATTGGTTGTTTAATGTATTTTACGGCAACAAAAGACCTCATATCATGTTTTAAATATTCTTTTAATATTTATGCATTGTACTATTGAGGTCCATTTTTAAGATGTCACAAATTATAAAATATATGTTAAAAGGAACTATAAATTATGGGATTAACTTCACTCACTTTTAAAGATATTTTAATAGTGATTAAGCTCACTCAACATGACATGAAAAAAACTTTGAATTATTATTTTAACTTTAATATAAATATATTATCATAGTGTTCAAAGAAACAAGACATTGATTCAAAACTCAATCGTGAATTCTGAATCAAGTTATTTGGTCAACACATATCCTTGTTGATTCAAATATAAAAACAAAAAAACCTACTTAATAATCAAGCGACGATTTTTATTTCAAATAATTTCCTATTCTATAATGAGATTAAGCATTTCGATATCAAATTGTTCTTCAAAAGAAATAAAAAAAAAAGGTGAAATTATAAAGAATTAAAGATCAAATACAAATATTTTAACAAAAATCTTTCAAAAAAGTCATATTTAAGATTTAAGAAATAAATTAAATATTTACTGTCATTAAGACAAAAAAAAAATATTAAAAATATATCTAGAATATAACTGCAACATATATCTTTTTATTTAATTTTTTTGGTATGTTTAGTTGTTTGGATTTTTTTTATAAAAAATCTTATCATAATTTACCAATATTTATGTTTAGAAATATAGAATATTATAAATACATCGATAAAGTGTAAATAATATTTTCCAATTATTTAATAGATAAATAATCCAAACAACTGTTTATGTTTTCTTATATTAAATTCAAAGGATAATATTATACTCATAATGTTTTCTTGATTATCAGCTAATAAACAAAATGTTTTAAAGGGTACCGTAAGTCCATATAGAAAATGAAGAAACATATAGCCCTATAAAGAACTAATAAAGGAACAACATACCTTAAGTCCTTATTTAACCAGGGAAAAAAAGGCAATAGAGCAGAAGAAAGTAGTAGTGAAAGTCTCAACTAACTACTGGACCATACTGCACCAGACTCGGAAAGAAAAACCATTGCTTTACCCAAATATCAACCATAAAAGACTCCAACATACCAACTAACTTAATACCTGATCGACCAAGCTGTTTTTCGAGGGAAAAACTCTCATAACTCAAATTGGACTCACATATAACTAGACACAATGATTCATATTTTCGGTGCACAAATAACATAAGACCAGAATAGAAGGCCAGAACAAGGCAAAGAAACATTGAGAATCCGAAAGCCACCCATTGAGTCAATTTAATTTTCACCATTGCAACCATCTGAGCATAGAAAACCCCTTTAACCCACCTTTGGCTTTTCTAGGCAACACATTAACTCCCTATTTAGCATTGCCTAACAGATGGAAAAAATAAAATAACACTATCATGTGACACTTACTATATTCTAATCTCATACAACCCTTTCTTTTACCTTCTTCTTCTATATCATAATTGATTATTTGTTGGAATAATTAACTATATACTCTACATGAAATATGGAGAGTAGTTTAAAAAATAAAAAGTTTGTTGAAAAAAATCAAGGAAGCAAAATTTGGGAGATCTTATAAGAATGAGATAAGAGCCAACATATAAGGAAATGACACCAATGTAAAATTTAGACTTACACTTGAATATTTAACAAAGTTAAATACTCTATTTAGATTTTTTTTTTATATTTCTTCAACCAAATAATCTTTATTTCTTACCTTGTTTTTATTTTTTAAGCAACTATTCTCTTTTATAACATGATTTTTGTTGTTAAAGTACTCAAACGAGACATTTGGAAATAATTTATACATAAATTACAAAATTTAGATAATGATGAATCTTGAGTCATAAGTAGATACATATATTAAAAAGATGTGAAATTATCTTTAATAAAAAAGTTTAATATATTGCATTGACAAATCTACTTATCACACTCTCACTCATCTCTTTTTAATATAGGATTCAGAGACTCATACTTAAATCCCTCACAATTTCCTTTTCAACAATGAGTCTCCCCCACACATTATTGAAAATTCTCATTTCACTTTTAAATTATTTATCACGAGTTCTCTACTTATATAACATTTTCTACAATGACATCAATTATTAAGTTTTTTTAAACTCTTTGAATGGATTTAATAGAAGAAGTCCATACTTAATTTAGGAGATATAGATATCCTGATAAATCTCGTGTCATGAATAAACCCATATATATAAATCTCGTGTCATGAATAAACCCATATATATAAAAGATTTGATTTGACGTCACTTCTAATAATCACCTCTAATAGAAAACCTTCCAATATTATCTTTATGAATTTTTTTCTTATATATTATTCACCTTACTTAACTTTATGAATTTTCTTCTTATATATTATTCACCTTACTTATCTTTATGAATTATCTTCTTATATATTATTCACCTTACTTATACATTGGTCATCTTACTTATATATTAATCATTTTATACTTAAAATAAAACTTCTTTCACTCCCACAAATTAGTAAAACGAAAATAAAATAAAATAAAGAAGTATGATTATAATTTTTTATTTTAAAGAAAAGTGGATCAGATTAGCAGCATTCAAACATAAAATTGAAAAGAAAACTATGATGGTAAAAGAAACTATCATAAGTTTAAAATAATACTATCAATTTTTTTAATAATGTCACGTTGTCATTTAATTTATAAAATTATTAATGAAAACGCAGGTATATTTACATTTTTTCCATTAAAATATTTATAATTTTATTAATTTCATAAATAATAAATAAAAAACCAGAAAAGTAATATAATTTATATATAATTTATCTTATTAAATAATTATATCAAATAAATAATAAAATGATGTATAGAAAAATAATATAATTTAATATATATACACATAATTTCGTAAAATAATATTAAAATTTTATATAGTATTTATTTTTATAGCTAAATTATTTAATTATATTAAAATAAAAATTTCTTTATTTATTTTTTAAATTAATAAATGATCAATTGAAAAATGAAATGAAAGAAATATTCATTGGAGTATACACTCACCACAGAGATATTTTTGGGTGGTTTTATAAGCAGGAAACAGAAGGGGTAGTGACTGGTCCAAGGTTGTTGGAGTAGCACAATTTGGACATGTTGGCAAACCAAACCAGTAGTAGCTGTAATGACAATGTGTCTTTTTCAATCACAGTGCAATTAATATGCCAACTTGGCGACAGTACAATTACCGGTTGCCTTCTCTACTAACCGGTAACCTAAATTAAAAATCTGTTTTTTATTTTTATTTTTTTTAATTTAGGACGCGTCAATAGTTTAATTCACCAACTCACAGTAAACTTTATTTGACTATTTTTTTGGGAACTTAAAATAGGTTTTAATGGTTCAAAAATTAAGGATCTGAAAGATTTCTAAGATTTTTTAAAATTTGTTTTCATGAATTACGATAATTTTATATGTCAAAAATTTGTAGTGTCTTATAATAAAATAAATTGGATGTGAATCAAGTGGTTGGCTCATTAAGCTAAACTTAACATTTTAACAAAGAAGATGTGAATTTGTGTTCATGGTGTGGATCTAGAATAGGTGATTTTTCATAATTTGGTAAAAAAGTTTAGTGGACTTCGTAATGTAAATCATTATTTCTCTAGTTAAAATAACAATTTTTTCACTTATTTTTTTTCAATTTTCAATTCAAATAAAGCCTGAAAGTGATATTTGATAAAAAAAAAAAAAGGTGCAGAATTGAGGAATGAAGACCGATACAAATTTGTTAAAAGACTAAAACTTATCTATAAAATGTTGAAAGATTCAAAATTAGTTTTATAAAAAGATAAAAGATTAAAAATAAAATTTATCCAAAAAAATAACTGTTACATCATAACTTAAATGACAATTTCAAATGGACAAAAACTAAAATTATTAATAGAAAAAATTTAAAATTAAAATCAATCAAATTTTTATTTAGTGACTAAAAAATATAAATCTCCAAAGTTAAGAAATTAAAAACATTTTACTTATAATGCCAAAAAAAAAAACACACATATAAAGTATATGTGTATATACGTATTAACTACTATAAACATAAATCTTTATACATTATTAATCTACTAGAAGAATATATAATAGTGACCAAATTACTAAATAATGATCAATTTATTTTGTAAATTAATTACTTATATGGTAACTAAATTTTTGGTAAAACAAAAAATAGTGACTAAATCAGTTACTTTATAGTTAAAATGTTTACTTGATTAATATAAATAATATTACAAAACTTTTCTTCGTGTAATTGTTGATATTTTATGTATATTTTCAAAAATTTTAACTTTTTTTTTTATATATTATGATTTTTTTTATTTAACATTTATCAAAAGTAATGAATGACGTAAGAAACATTACCTAAAATTATCTAAAAGAAGAACTTTAAGTTTCATAATCTTGAAGTTTAATCCTCGATACGTAATATGTTCATGAGTGATATCAAAGCTTAATCCACCTTTGTTTCGTTGCAAGTAAAATTAAAGCCTAATCACCTCTATATTATTGTTATTATGAGGAAGAGTGAATCTTAATCTTAACTTATGTATGTATTATTGTATTTTATAAGAGTTAGAACCTAAAACCTAAGAGCTTAATAGGTTTTATCTCAACATTTTGCTCCAATTATTGGTTGTCATCATCAATCCAAAGTCATAAAGTTATTATTTTTCTTTTCTTCCTTTTTTTTTTCTTTTTTGTAATATGAGTTAATGAGTTTAATATTTTTGAACAAGTAAAATTAATTAGAAACTTAAGTCCTTAAGAACATAGGAAAATTAAAAGTTTCTTTAACCGCTACTTTTGTAAACCTTGGTTAGCGTGAAAATCTCATTAACAAAAATGTATTATTTTTTGTATGTTGCTAGTTAAATTTTACAAATGATATAAATATTGGTTAGTTCTTAATTTTTATCCCCACTGTGTGGTTTCTATATTTATTTTTATTTTATTTTCAATTTGAGTTTGATTTCTATGTTCATATTAACGAATATCCTGCCTATAAATATAATGAAAATTTTGTTAAGATATTTCTCCTATGTTTTGGAATACTAATTTTTCTAGTTTTATTTGGGAGTGTTCTTCTTACATATAACATCACTTGCTTTTATATCAAGAATGATAATAACAATATCACCACATGTGAAGCAAGGGTGAACTAATTTCTTCAAAATTCATATATCTCAATATATATAAAAATTTGCACACATAAATCATCACCACACATTTTCACTTGAGAGAATAACTCATTGTCACATACATTCTCAATCTTGAGAACATAACAACAGAAAAATTTGCACCTAATTTACAAGCCTATAAAAAATCCTCAATTGTATTTCTTATGACATCACTGATAATTTGTGACACTTAATGTCTTTTGGTAGATTCATATTAAATATTTCCATCAAATTCTAACATATATTGCATAAGAAACAATAATGATAATTTAACTTTAACTTTCTTATGTTACAATGGTTTTTTTTAAGTATTTAAGTATGAGTCTAAGTCTCACATTGTATAGAAACGAGTAAATTGAGCAACATATAATAAATAAAACTCACAAACTCAATGTTTTAAAGTTTTGGATTGAAGATGATGTCAATATCTTGTTAACCACTTTAACTTGTTACATAAGTCACCAATTTCTAAAACACTCAAACAATTTACTCCCACCTTATTTAACTTATCACTACATTTCCTATTTAATTTAGGATGTCAACAAAAGTGTGCAATTTCTAAATTTAAAAAGAAAAGAAAAGAGAGAATGGATAGAATCAATGATAAAAAAAAAGAAGAAAGAAGAAAGGATAGAATCAATGAGAAAAAAGAAATAAAATTTTCTTTTAATGTAATCTCTTGAAAATCTTAAAATTCTTTTTATAAGACTTCACCATTAAAAGAGATGAATTTTTAGTTTAAGTTGATAATGAATTGTTAGTAACCTATTTATAATTTTTTTTTGTAAAGACTAATATGTTAAAATGTACAGAATGTTACTATTAAGTTCTAAAACTCTAAATAGTCATTGTTAAGGTAAAATGTAATTAATTTGATCATTGAGTATGTTTTATTGTGTTTTGTGACCGATTTTTTCAGTGTATTAGTTCAGATGTTATTATTGATAGGAGTATTGTAATTATCAGTGACTTAACTAATTTGTATCACAGAGAATCTAGCAGGGATCTCACTAACATTTGAACACAAATCCTTTGATTCTTATTTAATTGTTACATATAAGATGCATGTAATGTTTGTTGGGCAGTTATATGCAGTAGGCACCTAAAAAGATGGTTAAGTAAAATCACAACTCACTCTATCTCTCTTGGATAATGGCTTGGGCTAATTTTTTTAACACTGTGACAAGCTTCAACAACCACCTCCAACTTAGATGGAGGAAAGTTAATTTTATTTGATTGCTAAAAATAAAAATACTTTTGTATATTAACATAAAGAACAAGTTGTAAGTCCTAGTCCCAGAGTTAAAATCAACCAAAATTTACAAATCAATATTATTGTTAATATAATATAAAAATAATAATCATTAAAGTTGCTAAATTTATCATACAGGATAATATTGAATGTTAATGTACTAATCTATCATTCATTTGACAGATATTAAATTGGATTTCCTTAATCAAAATCTTAAATTCAATTGTAAATATAAAAGAAGTTATTGAAAATATTCTTATCTAAAGAAAATATTGAATCCCAAGTTAGCTAGCATAGACCGGAGGGCTATAATAAAGCCAAGACAAGAAAGTCCACAAATTGGAATCTTAGATTCTTTGTGGAGTTTTTGGTGTTATTCCTTTAGTATGTCCTCAAACTACACTCATTTTAATATATTTCAAAATATAAAAATCAGTGTATTTTAAAAATACAGTAGAATGACAACACAAAAATTGGCTGGATCACTTCAGGATGAGTCATTCTAGGTATTTAAAGATTTAGACTAATTCTTTTGGATAATCTAGTTATTTATTAATTTTTACAATATTTATTTCAAACTAAAATAATTTTTATATTTTTTGCATACTTTCTATTCAATATATTTGATTCTACCAAAAAATCAAATTGATCCTACAAAATTGAATTCCTTCTTTTCTTTAGTCTAAAATATTATTTTCTTAATGTGTCTTGATAATTTCGGATGTATTTTTTTATTTTTTTTCAGACTAGTTGAGTGGAAATAAGATCTTCATCTGAGTTAAACCAGCAATCCAAAATGTTATCATTCTTGTTAGCCAAAATAACTTGGCCATTTAGTGTAATAATTAATTACATAATTATTTTGTAGTCCTTCTGTTTAAACAGTGCCAACTTATCTTAATTTTCAAAGCATTAATTATAATATACTTTATGACCACCAAATGGTGATTCCTTTTTATTCCAAAAAACTATGAACACACTGTAGAGGCAGACCAAACCAACTAAGAGTATATTCCATATTCCCCAAAAACACGCGTATGCAAGTTTCATTCCCCAACGTAAGGATGATGTCTCATTTGTTGAAATGGAAGATGCATAGTCACGAAGGAGTTGGAGTTCTTATCCATTGATGATTCATTGGTGCGTGGAAAATAGTTGTTCTGTGTTTCTTAATTCTTCAACACCCAAAAGGAAGCGTTTAAGGAAGGGCAAAAGTTATTGGAAAATAAGCTTTGGGTCTAAGAAAGTGTTGACTTTTGGTTTCATGGGGAACAGAAAAAGAGGAAAAAAGGTGGCTTTGTAATTTTGCCATGAGGTGAGAACTTGGACTACCCCACTTGGTGTACCATCCTTGAATGGAATGCTTCAACAAAGGTGACCCACTTTTGAATAGTGTGTGTGTTCTTGAGTAAGTCTCACATCATTGCACGTTTTATGAACCATCATATATAATGTCTGGTGACTTGTGAGCAACTACTTCTCATCTTGCAACTGTGTGTGCATTCTCCCACCACTCATAACAACTCCTAAATTAATCTTTATGTTGGGGAAGATGGAATTTTCCGTTGTGCATGAATAAAATTATAGAATTTCAGATTAAGTTTTGATGTATACACATTAATAAATAGATTGGAAAAGGAAAGAAAATGAAAAGATAAAAATAGTAAAAAGTGAGATTATTTGAATGAGATTTTTTTTTCAATAGACAAAAAGTAGGAAGGAAAAAATTGTAATTAATTTTATTGATAATAAAAAATTGTCGATATTAGTAGATCTGAAATGGACTAAATGGTGTGTCTGAAATGTCTGAAGTAAAAAATATTATGAGATAAGCTATTTGGATCTTCAGAAATTGTAGAGATATCTGTTAAGATTTCATTCTTGGTTTTGATTTACGCCATTAAGTCAATCGAATATCAGGGTTATGAATCCAACACAAGTCCAATTCATAACAAATAGAATACAATTTTGTTAGACTTTTTTTTTTCATGTCTTTTAAATATAGAATCTGAGAGACTTTGTGAATGTTGAAAAAAACAATCACTTTTTAAATATAAAGTGCTAGTTATGATTTTTTTTATTGCATGAAATTTTTTAAATTATTGAAAATCTGTAAAATCCTTTTAAATATGAAAATTTCATATTTTATAATTTTTTTAAAATTTAAATTACAAAAGTCTTTCTTAAAAGTGATATCTTGAAAATTATTATATTCTTACAAAAAGTTAAAAATTTGCCTAACATCTTTTATGTAATTTTTTAAAAAGAATCCAATTAAATACATAATATTTGAAGCGGAATCTTTTTATATATATTTATTATTGTAGATACCTTATTAAATATTCTGCTAAATAATCCTTTGTAAAATAAAGAACATTTTTCTTCACAAAAATCCTTAGTTTTCAACTGGACTCCATCATGTCTATAACTGAAAAAACATGGTGGAATGAAACACATTTGTCATTCTACCATACTGACGTTGAAAAATGAAACAGGAACAAACACAAGGTTGAAAACAATGGAAGCAAAACACGACAATCGTAACAGATTCGTATTAGCGGCAAAATTTAAAACCAATTCAGAAAATGTATTCAGCAAGCAATTTTTAAAAAATCAGATCAACAAGACATCAAAAAGGGAAAATAATCCGAGAAAAAAAACTCATTAAAGTAATATATTGTTGATTTTCTTAAATATCATGATATTTGTTATGACTATACATTAATTTTTTTTCTGCACTCGATCATATCTTTAAAACACAAGTCTAGTTTATAATGATGTAAAAATGGTTTCTGAAATTAATATTTCAGAATAAATTTTGAAAATATAAAAATAACTTCTAAAATTAGCATATTCCATAATGAATTTTTAAGGTTTAAAAATAATTTTCAGAATTCATATTTCAAAATGAATTTTGAAAATATAAAAATGACTCTCAGATTTAATATTTTGAAATGAATTTCAAGAACGGAAAAAATAGTTTTAAAATACTGTTTGCAAAGATTTAATTTGAGTTCCAAAACACAGTGTCCCAAAACACATGTTCCAGAATAGTTAATGCAGAATACAATTACAAAAATGAAGAAAAAAAACTTCTGAAAATGGAATTCGATAATTTTCTCAGAATCCCTTTCCAGAAAAAAAAAAATTAATAAAAATTACACCTTTTGCTACTCCAACAGCACAACCTTCAAAAAAAAAACCTCCACAAACCACACAGAACTTACCTCAAACCGTAGCAAAACAACCAAACCAAAACAACACCAAACATACTTCTCAATACCTTCAAACCAAAAAAACCCTAGCAAGTAAATACCTTCACCTCCATCAATGCACTTACATCTGATGATGATGACCTCGGCAACCCTCTGTCTCCTCAGTATTGTGCAGTGCCTGCCACAAATATTCATCCTGTCTTTACATATGAATCCACCAATATCCCTCCTCAGGGGTATGTCAAACATTTCCTTTCTTTGATAGGGTGCAGGAAGCAATGCCCATTAATTTTCGCTCAAAAATTTACCTGGTTATCTTTAATAATTAACGTCTTATTTATACTGAACTAATTTTAGAGGAAGGCAGAAGCTCTCCACAAGCTGAGACCTGTGTTATTCTCACTTATATTTTTCTTAATTCACATTTTGATTATCTCACAAGAATATTTTGATTGAAATAAACATTCTGTCACGTCTATTGTATATTATGTAACACCCAAAACCATATATTAGACATGTTCAATGTTCTGTTCTAGTATAAAAAGCAACTTATACATGAATTCATCTATCAAATACCACATGAAAGATTCACGTAAGTATAATAAATACTATTTACTTAATTAATTTATTAATAATTATAAAAAAATATTAATTCTATTTTATTACCCTTTTCAATTATTTATACAAAAAAAAGGATAAAAGCAGCAAAATATTATTTCCAACACTTACACATCATTAAAAACAAAAAAATAAAGCAAAATTTTAACAACTATTAACAAAAAGATAAAATAATATTTTCTCAGGCTAAACATATCTTTCCGTGCTTTCTTTGGGGTAAATTTCTGAAGCTAAATTGTTTCTTCTGCCATTCACAATTACTCTGCAAAAGAAACAAACCAGATAATGCATAGTTTTGTAATCAAACTGCAAATGAGAAGTGCATCAAAGGAACCTGGGAGTCCAAATAAAGCTCACTCATGGGAAAGAAATACACAACGACCCTTTCCTCCTCTTAGCATAAATCAGGTAAGAGAACAAAGGCACCTTGCAACTTTTTTGGGTTGAAATCCTCATTTCTAATGCATTGGAGAAAATCAAATAAGGTTACTAGCACTAAAGAGTCAACAGTCGTGGTGCAGTGAACCTTCTCAATACGGCAAAACAATCCCAAGAACATACAAATCAAAATTGATTCCCTTCAAGAATCTCACAATTCAAAAGAGTAAAAACGTAACAAAACAATAATACTATATCCCCAGTCAGTAGAACATGCCAAAATGAATTCCAGCACGGAAAATTGTTTGGTTTCCGTGCAGTGTCAATCTGCGTAGCTTAAATACGAACAAAATTACAAATTTCATAGGCATAAAGGAAAACAGAACAACACCTTGCTCCTATTCGTTAGGAACAAATCAATACAGAAATTTAATTAAAGTAGTGAAGCCGTAACATAATGAAATGTTATATAGTTTTGCTACGTGTGCAAAAAGGATGATTTTCATGGAAGAAACCACATCACTCTACAAGCAAAGCTGAAAAAAAGGCAAGCCAAAAGATAGCTCTACTTGATTGGAGTTCATCCTACAGAACTAAATATACAGATTTCTTCACTACTGAGAAAACTACAAACATTAAGTTCATAGGTACCAACCCACCTGGAGAGTGAAATAAATAGGTATACGTACAACAATGGCATTTCTTGAAGCATATCTATTCTACTAAATATTGAATATTTCCCATTTGTACTCAATTATCGCTAATGACTAATATTTAATGAAAGATTAGTCTGTCACTTCACTGATCTTCGGAAAATATTTAGTGATATGGGTAAGAGATTGGGCTACTTCTATCAAAGCGGCGTGACCTATTACGGCTAATGCTATCCAATGTTGCCCCAAAAGCTCTCCTGCTGTATTCATAATTGTTGCCACTATAGTAAGATCCATTCCCACTAGATTGGTCAGTTACGCGAATAGGAGGAACTGGCATTGGAAATTAAAACAAAAACAAAATGGCTCAGCAAGAGTTAAGCTATGTTTTAGTAAGATTCTTCTATTGTCAGTAAAATATCAATCCAGGCGTGAAAACCTTTTTAGCAGATTAGTAAGACAATTACACTACCTTTGGAATAATTTGCTGCATAATCTGAATATCTATCAGAAGTTGATAGCCTAGCAGGGTGCTGAAAATTTTCTGAATTATTTATTGGGACTGCATACGGCCTTGGCCTTTGAGAAGAATTCGATGTGGGGGTAACTGCCGTAGAGCCATTAAGGGTAGTTTTGTCTCTCCCAGATATCTGTTTATTGGCAGACAGTGCATGTCATAAACAAAGCCAAATACCGGGACAAAATTTAGGGTGAAAGAGAACAAAGCATGAAATGTGCACCGAAAACGTCCAAACCAAACTATGAAAAAATTGGAAAATTCCATTAATCAGTAAAAATGAGCTATGGAAGCTTGTTCAAAGAAATGTTTGAAAATAAAAAAGAACCAGGAAAAAAATGAAGAACATGTGAACAAAAATTAGTGAATGGTAGAGACTTAATGGTTAGGGCATCCATTTAATCAAAATACCTAATGTAACAAAATGTACAAATAAGGGACCAATGGAAATGAAATTAAGTTGATGTCGTCTATTTACAAAAGCCCATAAAGCTTAGAATGAATGAAAACACAATTTCCTCTGTTTTTCAAAAGAACCAAACACAGAATAAAACCCATGTTCTCATCCCATTCAAACATATCTACCAAATACTACCAAAAAGTTAAAAATGTGCATCCATGATCCCATAAACCCAGTTACAGCCAATTACTACAAGGCTGCATATTTTGCAAACTTCCACTCAATAAAGCTAAATTTTCATTTAATAATTTAAAATTAAGACTAAAACATATCTAGTTATTAACAGGTTGAAAGTAGAGATGTCAAGGACGTACCGCAAACTTGAGTGTTCTGTTGTAGAGAGTCACAAGGCCCGAGAAAAGTCGGACAGCATAGTCTGCAATCTCCTCAGATTCATATTCTGCAAAGGCAAAACCTTTCGGTTTCTCAGATTCCTTATCTTTAGGAATGTGCAAATCTACCACTCGTCCTGCTTGAATCATTATATCATACAAGACCCTGTCTGTTACCCTCTCATCTAGATTGCCTGAGTCATATAACAGTAACCAAAATCAGCACCCTCCTATTATCTAAAATTGTACATGAATCCAATTATTTAGAAGCAATTAAAAACTTATATTTACACAAATAATAAACATCTCAATCAACCATCATTGAGAATTGAAATCCAGTTATAGAATCCCCTGGAAAAGAATAACATAAATGCCAGTTTGGATAGACAAGTGTAAAAGTACTGTAGGCCGTAAATGTACATTCTACCATTGTTGTAGCGAAACATCAGATCATGTTAATATTATTACGCATATTTATCAAAGAATCACTTCTGTCAATTAAGCTTTTCACAAATGGGAGATTTGATGGTGACACATTACAGGATACTTTCATAGAATATCCATAAATATGAACAAAGTATAACTTATTGAGAGGGGAAAGGGCTAATATTAAAGGACTAAAATCGTATGATGTGCATTTGACCAAGCAAAACTTCCATTCTTCTTGCATAAAATATAGCACAACTGTAAATAGATATTTCATCTGTCTCGCTAAAATGCTATCTCATCTTCTTCCTGTAGCACCTTCCCTCTTTCTTCTCTAATTTAAGTTTTATTTTCTATTAAAATAAAAGCTGTTTGTAGAAAGCTTTATTTGTTGGTCTATGATGTCTCTAGTAGGCAGAAAGAGATGTTCAAGCTTTCAAGGGAATACCTGAACCCGCAAGTATGCTTTGAGCCATGTCCATATGTTAATTTTGACATGCTACAGTGGAGTCACATCAGTAGATTTAGAAGAAGTACAGAATTATTTTTAACTAAGGATATTGTTCGATTCCCCTTATTTCTACAGCTAGTTTCCTATAAATTAGTCTAAGGTCTTTCTTTTTCTTCCTATGTACATTTCTTCAGTTTCCTTCCAACAAAATCTTCTTAGCACAAAAAATCCTATCAGTACATGTTCTCTTGAAACAAAAATATTATAGTGTGCAGACAATGTGATGAATCGACTTAATATTCAACATTTCCCCGTTCAATAACACATCACCATACAAAGCTTCACAATTAACTCTTGCTCAGACAATTTTTTTTTAACATAACCTTCCATTAAAAAACTAAAAATTAATGTAAGAAAAAATTAAGAACAGCTTGGAAACGAAATTACAAGTTAAGAACACGTCAGACATATCTATCTACCACTTTGTTTCAAACATGTGAAAGATATTCAATACTCTTCCCCAAACTACAGACTACGAAAATTGCTATACTCCAGAAGTGACAGAAAAAATCCTCAACTGTAACTATAATCAACAGTACAAGTTATAACATGCTACCCAAACTACAGACGAGGAAAGCACGAGAAAGCAAAATGAAAGATTTAAAAAAACAAAAAATTCAAAAATTGAGATATCCTTAACGAAACTCTAAACCATTCACAGTTTCCACTAAATTTGACATGTTAATTTGCGAGAAGCCAAAGCAGACCTTCCTATGACATGCATAAGCTATAAACATCGCATACAACATACAAACACTACGAATGACACGCTAAAACCCTAATTATCTCCCTTACTCGGCTAATGCCACCTTAAAATGCTAAATTCAGGAAATATAATTGAATACTTAAGAGAAAATACATAACTATTCAATAAATGAATAATGAAAAAAAAATTGTACTAATGTCCAAGGAGATTGAAAGTAAAGAGTGAGTTTACCTATGTAAACACTGCAATTGGAGTTGCCAGACATAGTCGTCTCTGGATCTGACGTGAAGCCAACCACAAGAGGACTTTGCACAAGACGCTCTTCAACTTCCGGAGAGGAAGAACGAGTTAAAGAGAAAGGTTTGTGCTGTGATTGTAGCAAGCACCTATAGTTGAGAAAAGAGGGATTCTAGAAGTTGGAGGTGAAGGGCTGAAGCTGATGACAAAAAATATTCCATAATCTGAAATAATAATTTCAGATTTATTAAAATGATAAATTAGGGGATGATGTACAATATTCTAGAATAAGTTATTCAGTCACTGATTTTTGTTTTTTAACTATATGATTGGTATAACAATGCGAATATTTTAACTAAGATTCAGTAATTTTTTTTTATCTATCTTTATTATGAAGATTATGATTTATGAAAATAATTCCATATAATTGTGTAAAATATGCAAAAATATAAAAATTGAATGACACTTTATTATTACATTTTATTTTGTTTTTATATTTTTTATTTATCTTATAATCTATAAATTTATAACTTATTTGCTAATTTATCTATAAAATATGCAAAATTATTCTGTATTATATATTTTCATTATTAAATTCATCTATATGTTATTTTGATGTAATCTACTACTTTACAATTTACACAATTAGATATAATATAGATTTTCACCTAATCAAAACCCATGCTTAATTAGTCATTTAAATATATATAATTTAGTTTAAAAGTAGATAATTAGTCACTTTAATTAAGTTAAAATGTATGTTTTTAAAATAAGTGATTTTTAAAATAAATATTTATTTATAATAAGGGTTTTGTATATTTTTTAATTATTTACCCTGTGTCTTTTAAAATCTTTCTCATTTAAAAGTCTTTCTCCTTTTATAATTTTTTTTCTTATGTCCAAAGTATCCAATTTATCAAAATATAGAGATATTATAAAATGAGTTTTAACTCATTTTTCACTTGTTCCATTTAACCTGTTAAATTGGTAAATCAAAGGTCAGGATGCCAGTCTATTTGTTTTAGTTTAAAACTTAAAATTAAAATAACTTAACATATCAATATTACATTTTGAAATAATATAAATATATAATAAAAGTATACTTTAAATTATTAATATTTATAAATTAAATTCCAATTATTAATTCTAATAAAATAATTTAATATTTAAATATAATAATTATTTATATTTATTTAATTAAAAGATATTAGTTAATTAATTAAAAACATATACATATAATATATATATTAAAAGAATTGTCCGATTATTGTAATATATATATATATATATATATATATATATATATATATATATATATATATATATATATATATATATATATTTTTATATTTTAT
>Ga0099825_1000721_pt1 | contig 37753 bp, 17 predicted proteins | sample SiratroredBW_FD_76838 | JGI IMG/M metagenome (GOLD analysis project Ga0099825, IMG submission 76838) | Root nodule microbial communities of legume samples collected from California, USA - Siratro red BW | ecosystem: Host-associated > Plants > Roots > Nodule | place: USA: California | collected...
GATCAAAAAAGTGAAAAAAAAAAAAAAAAAAATGAAAAAAAAAATTTTTTTTTTTTTTTTTTTGACGTTCTTCCTTATTTTGGGCTTCAGGTAACGATAGAAATAACAAAGTATGGGCTTTGGAAAACACGGTATGTAACAAGAATTCCATTTTCCTTCCCCTTGCATCATATGTATTTCTTATTTCTCATCGTGATAAATATACCAAGCTACATATATAGAATTCAGTTTTAGCATGTATAAATATAATAAAGTTTTCAAGAAAATGTGTAATCTTAATCATTAAGTATATTTATCAAACAGTACAGTGCTACTTCATATAATAAAATAATATTTCACCCCTAACACATATATGCTAATTCAAGTTACAAATACAACTAGGAGATAAATAGATATTTATCTTGACAAATTATGTTTCATCAAAATATATTCTAGTATTCATCACAGCCACAAGAAATAAACATTTCTTTATCAGCTCAATAATGTATTATTTGTATATACCAGTGGTGCCTTAATTGCAAATACGGACCACAAGAAATAAACATGATAATACATATATGCTTTACAAATAACGTCAGGTACGAACATCCAGTAGCATATACAGGCCCATATAATAAAGTTTATAGTATTTTGCACGGATTTTTGTTATTCACACACTTGGGTCCTTCCCAAACCTCATAAGCAGATGCGTTGCCAGCATTGAACCTCTGCGACTCATTTCTGCCATTCGACCGAGAAATGGCACCTTCACCGTTTCTCTATTCCTAATTGGTTTTTTGTCCCACCTATTGGGTATGTAAGCATAAAATTTAGTCACATAGGTGCAGTTATTATTGCTTACACTAAAGTATTGAAGAAATATTTACATTTTGTTTTTGGAACATAGAAGAAAATTTTACCTGAGCCTTCAATTATTTTTCGTAGGTATATAGAAAAAACAATATATTGACTTAGTTTCTACGGCCTAAAATGATGTATAATCTATAGTTTATTGAAATCATTTACATCAACGAGTTAAAATGAACCAAATGATAGGTACACAAAGATCTCGCACTCCTGAAAAACAAGCAAAGCCCTTTTGCAAATTTGTCCGCCCTTTGCAAGTTCTAATAACCAATCTACCCTGGCTCAAGTGTCTAAAAACTGAATTTCAATCGATCACGACTATGTAAAAGCTTACTTAGTTGACAGGCATTTTTCCTTATAAATTATGAAAAATATGAAAAACACGTAACTTCTTAAAAATATTTAAGAAAACTTTTAATCTACTTCACTACTTGATTAAAAAATAATAAATAAACTAAAATATAAATACGGGCTTTGAAATTTTCAGTCTTGAAAAAACCTTAAACATCAATTTAACTAATAAATATTACCTTCCCTGTTCATAGAACTCTTTTTGACTATAGTTAATATTATGATTAATGACACTCATCATCTCACTCTTTCTCGGTAATGATTTTGACTTAATTAATTCATTAACTTGAGGAGAGAAAACAGTGGTCCTACAACTTATCTTAATGATTTGATGCTAATCATCTTTTGGAAGTTTTTTCCAAAATAGCAAACTACTATTTTTTTTTTTATCTCAATATGTCAAACAATTATCCTAATAACAAGGTTTAATGTAACAACTCAGAATTTGATTCTTTCTCATGGTGATTGGATACAATTTTGCTAAACAACTAGTTCAGAATTTGATTCTTTCTCATGGTAAATGGGTATAATTTTGCTAAAAAACCAGTTCAGAATTCGATTTCCGAAAAACCAAATCTTTAACTGGATTTTATTTTCTTTTTTGTTTTTTTATTTACAAATAAAGGAAAGGAAATTTCTAATTTTGAGTTTTTAAAAAGTAATTATTTAAAAAATTGATTTGTAAAATATTTAAAAAAAACTATTTAGAGAAATAATTATATATAATATAATAATTTAGAAAATTAATTATTTACAAAAAATATATTTTAAACAATAATTATTTACAAAAATGTGTAAATAAGAAATTTTTTTAACAAAATTAACACTTATAAATTTAAAAATAATTTGTTTTTGTAAGTTTGGTTTGAAAATTTTCATAGAAAAAAATAAAAGAAAAAATTTTAAAAATAGTGGAAAGTGTTTTATATAATTTAAGTTATTGATTTGTGAATAATAAATATAATAATTAAAATATTCATAAATATAATAATTATTTTTGTAAATAATTATTCAAAGAAAAGCAATAATTCATAAAATAATGTTTTATAAAGAACACTATTCCCTATTATTTTATCCCTATTTTAATTATTTTAAAAAATATGTTTATGGTTAAAAAAAAATTAAAATTGTATAAATAAAAATAATTGAAAGTTGACTTAGAATATTTTTTTCAATATAGAATTTATTTTCACATTTTGCACCTACATTTACTTAATCTGTATTTTATTTATAAACAAATAGCTATTAATATTACATTTTTAATTCAAGACATCTCTAAATATTTAATTTTCTAAGAAATTAAATTTTCACATTTTTAATTTTCCAATTAATTAATTCTTAAAGTAATTACTTTTCTAAATGATTAATTTTTTAAATTATAATATTTTAAAAAATTATTTCTTAATATAATTATTTTTCTAAAATTATTATTTTTAATATATTTTATTTTCTAAAATAGGATTCCTCAATATAATTATCTTTCTAAATTTTATTTTTTATAATACATTTTTTTCTATAATTTTATTCAAAATATTTATTTTTTAAAATACTTATTTTTCAAGATAATATGTTTATTTTAAAATTCTATTTTTTTCATTTTTAATTAAAGAAACAAAAAATTGAAACACATTTCAAAATTTAGTTTTCTAAAAGTCGAATTCTTAACTATTACAATAAAATATTATTTGGATAATTATTTGACATAGTATGTTATTAGAATAAAAATAAGTTAAAAGTGTGTTATTTTGGAAAGTTTTTTCCATCTTTTCCATCATAAGAGAGGAATTATCTTATTAATTTACAATGGTTGTTTATTGTCGAAAAATATAAAGTAATTAAAGATATTTCGGTAATAAAAATAATCAATGCAACAAAATTTGAGATAGAAAGAATTTTTTTTTTTTTATCAGAGATTATATTTGATTAAAGCGCGCGGAGGCAAAGGAAGAAATCTTAATAGAGGAGAGAAGAAAGGAGGGGAAGGAAGAGATGTTAATATAGGAGAGAAGGGAAGGAAGGAAGAAACTTTAATCAAGCATTATGTTTGTTTGAAAAATTAAGGAAATATAGATTTTAATGGAGTAAAGGAAAGATAACAAGGTTAAGAGAGGATTAAATTACTTTTCCATCCTTATAATTATAAAAATAAACAGTAAAATTATGCATAAATAATAACCATTAGAGGTTGCTATCAGTACACTCTTACCCTATCACACTTGCTTTCTATTTATTATTAGAAGTTATAATTTTATGTAAGGATTCGTTGGATGAGAATCCTTGCAAAATTTAATAATTTCAATCCAATAGTAAAAAATATGTTCAGATGAAGTGCGCTAGGTTTTGAGTCTATTTGATTTTTAAATCAAACTAATTTCAGTTTACAGTATAACCCCTGGTTATAAAAATAAGTAATAAAGAATTTAGAGGCGCTCCATTTGTTTTATCCAATTTATTCTTTTGTAAAGTTTTCTGTGTTCCGCCCTATCAGATATTTTTAACCATGCCTTCTACTTCAGAGAACTAATTCTATTCTGAGTTTTAACTGCACTCAAATACTAAACTCTAAAATCATCGTGTTCATATTAAATATCGAAGTATAATATTAATAACCTTAACCCAAAAAAAATTATCGAAGAACCTGACCTAAAAATGCTTACTTCTTCAGGGACCACGATTGGTTTTATACCTTTGTGACAAGCACTGAATTATAATCACTTCTACAGTTACTTGAAACCACCATTTATCAGTTTGTATAAAAAAAAAACATGCTCCCTCTCTTCATGCACATGCAGAATTGTAGATCCAAGTGTATATACGAGCACATAGTGGTATTATGGTATGAATGTTTATTATGCTATTATGGCTAACTGAATAGATGCGCAAGATTATCTATAAATTACAAAACAATCTTCTATTCAACATTCACACCATGTGTTCTCTTCAGTGGCAAAAATATGACTCTTAGACAATTTAGGATAAGTTTCAAATATTTCTAGTACTATTAAATTAAAAGTAAGGAGTCCTAAATAATCCTAAAATGTCAAATTAATTTCTCTTTTTAAGGAAAGCAGAAAACAGTGTTCAGTAGATTAATACATACCAGTCCTCATGGCGAACGACTTTACCCTCTTCGAGATACAGCTTGATTTGCGATACGACGCTTATACTCTTCCCCAAGAATCTATAGTACTGCCTATTGTCAATTAATATCTGTACAACATCCATTATTTTGGATCATCCAGTAAGAGATCAAGCATGCACTTGAACTTTTAAGCAAAACAAAAGACTCAAGTGCTACTTATACTATATAAATTAAGTCACCAGATTTACTAACCTCTCCATTTCCTGGTGACACCATATTTTCTTTGACACTGTATTCCACAATCTTTGACTCCTTAAAGAACTGAGGTATATGCAGACAAATAGCATTCGGAAATTAGGTCAACATTAAGAGAAAGACCTGAAACGAGATAAATTTTATCTAACACTACTACTAAACAAGCCATTATAGGATAACTAATCTGCTTCTAATATAAAAAAAAACTTATTCCACTCTAGAGAACAAAAAGGAAAGACATGTCTTCCTGTTAAATTACTTCTATCACATGCTTGATGATCCACTAACATGATAGAAGCTCAAGGCTTATAACTGTCACTCATATTTTGGTGACACAACGTCAACACATAGGTAACAGGGTTACAACAGCTAGCAAGCAGGAAGTATTCCATTATACAATAATTCATACATAATACTCTGTTTTTTATCAGAATGGTGTAATTTTGCTTAAAATTAGGAGAATGGATAAAATTCTTTTATTTAATAGGGCATGACTTTACATTACGAGCTTGAAATGATGCGATTAGTGTACGATTTTGATTGAATAATCTTTTTTAAAAAATTGTCTAGTAATAGAACGACTCGTCAAGAAATAAAATATCTCAATGTGAAATTAAAGTTGCTCTACCGAGGCACAACTTCTCTTTTGAAGAACACAACATCCATTGTGTTGTAATTTTGAATATTTTGACAACATTCGTATCAGCCGCTAATCAATCAAAAGTTATGCAGTTATGGTGCAGTTATGACAATATTTCAAACTCAGGGACTCGAATGTACTAGACGATTCCTTCAACGGACTTACCTATTTCAGTAAATTAATTTCAAAACAAAATTGCATCATTTTGGTGAAAGAACCAATACTCTCTTTGTATTATCCTTTCACTTAGTGCACAAATTGCCAAATAAAAGCTTCAATGGACTCTAATTTATTACCGATAAATGGCACATTCATTACAACCAACTATACAAAAACTGTTGTTATATCTTGAATAGAAGTTTGTACATGTTTTGACAAATATCACGAGAACTAAATTTTTGCTTATAAGCGAAAATCAACTTATCCTCCTAACTTTTAGAAAAACTAAATGACAGAGTTTCTATAAAAGCTAAAATGCATGAGTTGATTTTAATTTATCGGAGTTCTTATATGTTTTCCTATAAGTACTTAGTGAGAAATTTAGTCTGATATTCCGTAACACATAAAGATTACGAGGCAATCAAAGATCAGGACTGTATTTAGAATATCGAAAGCAAGAGAACAAAAAAGGAAGTAATGAAAACCTTAGGAAGAGAATAGAACGCTGATTTGATCTGTTTCACCCTGCAGTACGTGCGAATTAAAATCCAGCGTTTAGTGAGTATTTGAGGAGAAAACGAAAGAAAGAACAATGAAAAATGCATGCTAACCCGCGAGCACACATAAACGGATCCTCGAAAGAAGCATCAGCAGCATAGATTTCAAAGTCGCGAGACGTGGCACACGATCCATACCTGAAATGAAAACACGGCTTCAATTGAAAGGAAGGAATAGGAAGAGAATAGTTGTTGAAGAGAGATGGAAGCAGTGAAAAGGTTACAATACAGATGCAGAATGTGAGGAATTATGCCATCGGCGTAGCGCTTGTTTGCATTGTAATCGAATGATTCTTTGAAAGTCCTCTCCCTGCCTTCAAATCCAAGAAAACAAAGCCAAATGAATCGATACCTTAAAATGCATTGAGCGATGCGTATCGTATGAGATTACCAGCAGAGTAAGCTGCCATTGCAAAATTTCTTTCTGAAGAGAAACCCAATTCTTCACGGAGCCTTCTTGCGCGCTATATACCATTTGTGGCACTCTACCCATCAACGTGGCCATGCTTCCCTCCCACACTTACATTATTATTACCTTATATATGTCGCTAATCAATTCTAATTACATTATTAAAACTAATAATATATAATAATACAAATTAACCAATTAATATCTTCTCTTTTTTATTTAACTGATTAATATAACATAAAACTCTTAATTAATATCTTCCACTTAAATATAATTTTTTTTTTGGCTCGGCTTTTCTTAGAATCCTTAGTTATCATCAATAATGCATGAAAATAGAATTAAAAATGTCTTTCTATTATTATTACATTGAAAAGTCTAGATTTAGATATATTGCAAAAACAAATAAAGTTCATAAGCTTTGTCCTATTCATCATGCTGGACGCATTGACGATGACGTTGAAACCGGTCAAACTATATTAATTTTGATGAATTTCTTTTATAGGCGGAGTTTTATTTTATTTTTTTCCAATATCAAGCCTGTTAGGCTTTATGTTTAAAACGTAGTTGAGAATTTTTACTTAAAAAATTTTCTGATAAATTTAATTATGATAATTTTAATAAAAAAAAACAGGTATTTTACTAGTTAAGTTTAGATTCCTGACATGTTCAGAAAATGCATATTATTTTTTTTTCGTGATTTTGATTGGTGACTTGGGTGATGAGTTATAATAAGTCTTAAAACTTAGATTAAAACTTAGATTAATAAGTGTTTGGGTAAACAAAATTATTAAGTGATAAATTGCATGGTTGGATGATTGTTCTAGTCATTTAATATTTTTATTTTATATTTATTTTAAATTAAAATTATACATTCTAAAGCTCATGTCCTTTCTCTAATTTTTAATCCTTATAGTTTTTACTTTAATTTTAGTAACTCTGACAATTGAACACGAAGACATATTTTTAATGTATTTAAATGACAAAAACTAAAAATGAACAGTTTAAAAATATTAAGAGAGTAAAATTTAAAGAAAAAATTGCAGAAACTAGAATAAAACAAAAACACTAAATTACAATACTAAAATCTTATTTAAAGCCTTTATTTTTTAACATTCACATACTCTTGAAGGATTTTAAACTTCCAAGTTCCAAAACAGGAGAATTACAAAATCATGTTTCAAATTTGATGGTAGTCACAGCAAGTCCCTAGTTTGCCCCATAAGCATTGGCCCAAAATTTCATTCATATAATCACAATCATTTGTACATGCCGTCCCAAAAGATACAAATCAATGCTCAAGTAAATCAAGATTACATTATCACACATACATTTGCTTTGAAGAATAACACCTCATGCAACAAATCAAATGAAACTATACACAAAATGTACGGAAGCAGAGAAATCATCATCTTATCACACTTGTTGCAATACCCAAAACACAAAAATGACAAACTCCTTTTCGGCCACCAAATGCAACCTGCTGAATTATAACAAGTGAGAAACAAACAATCCACATAAGAGTAAATACCATCATGATAAATTAAGTCACATCTACCTTATTAGCAATTATTTTATCGCTTGGTCTCACTCATGCTTTTTCCTTCAAAAAATTCACCCAACATTCGGTCTAAATCTTCTGCAGTGTATTTGATGTACTTCTGAGGATTCTTTCCACTCTCCACTAGCGGCCTGAAACAAAAAATGTTCCCGATCATGCATCATTGCAAAATGAATGTTCTTACAAAATCCATAAGCCATCAAATGCAAACATATCAAAGATGAGTGGATAAATAGTGATCAGTAACTAGACAAAACTGTAAGGAAGTTGAAGGAAAACTAGAGGATTCACATATAAACGGCCGAGATATATTTCACAATAAATTTCAGTTGACCTCCCTAAAAGTTACATCCTAAACACTTTCACTGAACAAAGATTACAAAACCCTTTGAAGACTGAAAAACACTGGAACTGTTGAAACTGGCAAACCAAGTTGATTTGGACAAAACTTAGAAGGGAATAAAGTAAAATTTACTCCCACGTTTTAAGGATAGGAAAAATCCCTATAATCTCAAATCATAATATTTTTTCTTCCAATAGGATTTGATATCATTATACATGCATTTTTTGTCTCAAAGGGGACAAAGACAACTTTTCACCTCCATGGATACTAATTCCCTACATAAATAGAAATGACATAATAACGTTTGAAGTGAATGAACGAGAACAAACCCAAATCGTTTGACAAAGGATCTATAGGCAGGCAACAAGACTTCAGCAACTGCAAGCCTGAGAGACTCTCGCAACTCAGTGTCAGGAACTGTCCATTGAGATTGTTTCTGATGGAGTTCCTCAAACATAATATTGAATGCCTTAAACCTGACCACACAGTACACATAGACATGTCAAAAGAAGTAAAGAAATTACTCTCCCTAAAAGAAGTTCACAATAAGCAACTGAAAAGCTACCGGTCTTTAACAATTGCTCTTGAAGCACCACTACTGCTTCCCGTTGCACCGTCACCACCAGCACCACTCCCACCACCTGATGAGGTAAGGCCCTGAATAGATAGACACTGAAGAATCTGCCAATGAAAAGAAACAAAATTTAGTGAAGGCTCAGTGCCCACAGAAATAATGACAAATCAATAAGGATGGCCTACGAGTCTTTAGCCAAATGATTGCATAAATATGAAAACATAACTCTACAGCAAAATGTACGAAGAAGACATTACTTCTCAAAATAGAAAATTGATTGAAAGAAGAAATGCCATGGTTCTCACAGTATAATTGGCATACACGGACATTACACTGAATTTTATTACAAATTTGCTTTTATAATAAAAATATTCAAAACTGAATCAAGTCACTTCAAAATCAATTTTATCAGTCAGCAAGGTCACTAGAACAAGACCTTTGCCCAGGCATTTCTTTTGTATTGATTAGCATGCTGCTGCACAATCCTCCTGTGTCGTTGTACCCAATCGTCTCCCAGTAAATCCTTGGCTTCAGATCTAAAATACAAGAGGATTAGGAGAAAAAGTAACTTTGAACCATCAGAATATGATAAAAATATGATTCAATGAAATTAATAACCAGATCATATTGAAGACGTGCCTTCGAACCGATCTGACAATATAATGAATATTGTTCATGAGAAAAAGATGTGTCAATCCAAGGTCTTTATACTGCTTTGATTTCCCATCTAAATTAGTTTGCAAAGCTTGCATTATTCGCACTGTTACAGATGCTAGCTGTGAAGAATCATTACCACCTTCAAATTCCTGAAAAAGTTGCTTCAAGGTGGATTGGTAGCTGCAACGTTTAAACAATTCTGATCAGATCTATGATGAAGATCCTGAATAAATGTACACAAAATCCCATACATTGGAGAACAGTACAAGTTTAAGCACCACCCTTCTTAAATACGACAGGAAAATAAATTTCAAGAAATAATTTCTCTTAAATATAAAAAATTTAAAGTAGAAGTATGAGATTGTAAAGTTCCCTGAGGTTGTTTTAGGATGGACAATTTTAAAATTTTAGAAAATTTGAAATGCTTAAATGTTTTTTAATTGCTTTGATTTAAATTTCTTTCATTTTAAATGTTTTGTTTGGATATATCACATTAAATTTCTTAAATTATAAAGTCTTTGTTTGGATTCTACTGTATGCAGAAATAGAATAAAATAGATGATATTTTAAAAAATTGAAATTTTAATACTTTATGAAAATAACATAAGCTAGTTCTAAATATTTTATAATTAAAGTTAAAAAATTAATGTCAAATAAATTTCAATAATTAAAAAAATACAAAATATTGTGATGAAATGAACTAAAAACTCCATGAGCAAAAAGCCACTGAAAAGTAAAATAAATTTTAAAAAGTAATGATGACTAACATCTTTTTCATTTGTTAACACAACAACAAAATGCTAGAAACAATTTGGTATAACTGTCAAATTGGGATCAGACAACAAAATAGCCGAACTTACTCAAATAAAAACTTCACATAGTTAATAACATAGCTTGTCAGAGGATGCACAGTTCCATCGGTTACTGCAGTCTTCGTAGCATCTTTCTCAACTGCCTCTTCAAAATCCCCGAAGGTCTCTTGGGCTGTTTGTGCAAGACGTTTTGTCAGACCAGTTGCAGCTTCTCTTATTCCAGAGCAAGCTTCGCCTTTAAAAAGAGTTTCGATCTGCAAATTGTCAGGTAAAATAGTTTATCAGAAGATTATAACACTACTTTAATATACCCAATACTAGTTTTATCAGGAGGTCAATAATCATAACAAATTTCATGATCGCAAAATGACATGAAAGTTCAAAAGTACAAAACAATAAGCACAAGACACGTGAGATTTTGTGATAGAACATTCTTAAAATAATAATAATAATTAAATTCGAGGCCCTTAGTAGTCTCATAGCGCAACGGGAAGCAAACTACAAACAAGTTAGCTATCCAAGTGAATAGTCACTGACATGTACAGCAACTAGCTATTATGATATATAAGGAGAATTATGACTGGCTAATGAATATAAAATAAAACATTACAAGTTGATCTCATAAGTTTTATGAAACCAATACCCCAAAGAGATAGTAACGAGATTAATGATTTTGCATGCCAAAAGCCATACCTCTGAATGAAGCTCTTGCATTATTTCATACATGTCCAGAAGTACAAATAACTTTTCTGGGGACCTCTTGCTTCTAGCAATTGCTTCTCCAAAACTGAGCAGCATAGAAACACTGCTTTTCGTAACCTCAGCAAAACTCTGTTCACTGAGTGAATCAAAGCCTTCAAATATCTGATCGCAAACTTTCCTCTCACCAGCAAACAACAATTTCACCTGTTCATGTATACATTTTTGAAAGAAACTAAAAAGATAATGAAGAGAATAAAAATAGCATCAATCCTACAATCATCTTACTGCTATACGCATGAAATGAATCCAGTTTCCAATTTTTGCTTCTAAGATCTCCCATTGCAGCTTTTGAACATCATCTTTGTTGAGCTTTTCCACTCCAAGTTTTTGAAGGCTCTCTTCCAATACATTAGAACGGGCATCCCTACATAATAATGATGATGACCACGGTTGTAGTAGCGACCATAATTAAATTGTAGTAGCAATATAATAAGTATATTTATCAGTGTTGGAAATGTGTATTATAAGTACATTTATGAACTACACCTAGAGGTGTAAAAATCAAGCTGCTTATTAAGCCAACACCATAAAGCCTACAAGATTATGTTTCTCTACAGCAGTCCAATTTATTTTCAAGCCTCCTGTGCTCTGAGCATCAAGTAGACTGGGTTAGAACAGGTTACAGCTAGCAATGTAACACCCTGCTCATAACCTAGGAATGATTTAGAATTTCTAGTCTGTACAAGATTCTAGAATCCAAGCATAAGATAAGTCATCATTTTTTACAGGGATCAGCATCTAGAAGATGTCACCCACAGTGCCCCACATAGATTAATAAATGGATAATGGATCAATCCAATAACAAACAGCCTCAAATTAATTCACACAGCCTTAATCTATTACTTACAGATTGAGGCCCTCATATTATCAAGCACTTTCTTAAGATATAAGCATGGTATATGTTGGGATATACAAGCACAGGGCTTTTCTTAGATAAAAGTTCTGTTTTATGTTGGGAGGGATGACTTCCATATCATTCTACCTAAAAAGCATCCTACAAAATTAGAACTAGAAATAAAGTACAGCCCACGTTTCGGAGACATACCAGCACCTCTAGAAAAGTAAAAAAAAAAAAAAAAAAACTTGCGTAGAAAATTTACTTTAAAACCCCTGACAGTCAGTGATGATGGGTAACACAAACCGACCAAGGTTGAGTTTTAAAAACAGAATCCTAGAGATTATTGGTAATGATTGGCTGGAAACTCACGAGAATAATGATAACAGAATGCTGAAAATGATCAAGTTACAGAGAATTCTTGAACAACAAGCTAATTATTGACCCATCAAATTACAAGCCAGAAACCTAAGAAGACCACAGACTAAAGATATTCAGCCTTCTACCCTTCTCCAATCTGCTGGATTTTATCTTGTTTAACATTTTCTTTCCTTTTTCCTTTTATTGTCCTCAATGAAACTGAATGTTGTATCAAGGTAGAAATGGTACTGCTTTAATGCTATAGCAAAAATTCAACTTCTCGAGAGAAAAAGTAAGGATTGAAAAGAGTTATAGAGGGAAGAAGATGGAGACATATAAAAAGTTACTAAACAAATTGCATCTGGCCAACATCAATCTATACTATAGAAAATAGAGTAATCAACTGTATGGCTAAAATCAATGACTCCTCCATTTACATCTATAAGGCTACTCTCCCAAAATCTAAAACTGTTAGGCCTATGAACAATTTTATTCTCTAACAGGCCTATATGAATTAATCACTTAGAACCAATCTCCAATAGACACTTCCCTAATTCACAAGACATTTACTAAATAGTTTCCCCCCTATACTTTTAATTTTACATGGTGAAATTTTAGCTTTCATTTTCATTACAACTTTTCAAATATAGAGGTCTATAACATGGCAATTTCAACTTTCCTTCTGTAAGGTCATAAACAAGTAAATAGTGATCATTACCTGTATATTTTGAGTAACTGTTGCTGGTGACCAGCTTCAACCATTTGCTGAGCTAAATCATGTAGCAGCGGCAAAAATCTTGGTGGTATAAGAGCAGGAGGAGTATATACAACAGCATCAGCATTATTATTGTGAGACTCAGAATGGTGATTAGAAGGTATCCTGCCACTAGGATCTCCTTCATGGTTAGGTGATCCTGACGAAGGTCGCATTGAGTTTGGAAGGCAGTCAAAGAGACGTTCAGGTTCCACAGGTTTGCTATAATAACACAAATATAGCATAAATAATTTTTTCTCAAAGCAACAGGTGAAGAAAAGAATCACACGTTTACTAAATAACCAAACTTCATAGGCAAATTGCCACAGATGCCTCGAGGAAACCATATTCGTTTATCAGGAAAATCATACTCCTAAATAATCTGAGGATATTTTAATAATAAATAGCATCAAGGAAACCACCATGTAACTAACAATTAAGAACCACAGACAGTATCAGCACACTTCAAAATGCATTAGACTCATCAAAGTTCGTTTTATTCAACATCATATGCAAATAAAGCAAAAGAAATCAGAAGCATCCGGTAATTTTAGATATTAGCAGCAAGCAGTTGGAGGAAGCAACTATTACACAGGTAATTTCTTGTTTATCATTAAAGATTGGTTTATCTAATGAAACGTCAATTTCTTGAGAGTCTAGCACAACCATCAATGATTATTGAGTTCATGTAGGCAAATAATTTTTAACATGGGAAAAGAAGAACATTAAGCACAAACATAAATACCTGTAAGATAATAATAACTGCCTAAACTCATCTTCGAGCTTTGAAATAGCCTTAGCTAGCAAATTATTAGCATGAACAACAATGCCATCACTGCTCTTAAAACCCTTCTTACTGCCAAAAAACTGAATATTTCTTCTCAAGTTGTCAATTGCTTCAAGATAGTTTTCCAAGTCTTCATGTGGCCCTTTTAGTATTTTTGCCTCTGCCTGTACAACAGATAAATGTGAACATAAAAAAATGTAAAAGGCACACCACATACCTTTTAAAAAACAGGAGGAGAAAAGTCCTGAAGTTGTATCCTGTAAATCCATTTTTTTAAGCACGAGGATATGGAATTTTTTCTACCAATCCTCTTCCAAGCTCGCTTAAGTATCAAGGTTCAGCTTAAAATAAAAGACAGCTATAAATAAAGATAGGAAAAGAAGACATGACTCGGAGGAGAAAAGAAAACAACAACTACAACAATAAAAGCCTTATTCTACTAGGTAAGGTTAGCTACGTAGATCACATGAAGTCATTCAGCTCAGTTAAAGACGGAATTTTCAGAGATATCATTTATCATGTCAAGCATTCTCAAGTGTCCTTCTTGGACTCCCTTTTCCCCTCCCCTTTTTCAAAGGGCTGAATACCATCCAATCTACTCGCACCAATTCTTCTAGTGGCATTCTGTGCACATGTAGACCACCTTAACTCATTCTATTATGATGATCCTTTTCTCAATGTGTGCCACATCAACATCTCCTCATATACACATTTTGCACCATGTCTTCCTTATTTTGTCATGCATCTATCTCAACATTCTTATTTATATTACTCCCATTTTTTTCTCTATTATCCCTTTAAAGCCCAAAATTTAGCACCACAGAATATATAGCAAGGTGCAGTGTTGTTAAATAGACGCTATTGCAGCACCGAAGTGCAATAGCAAGATAGCATACAGGAATTTTTCAAATCTGTGATTCCATATCTGTCCGCTATTGCGGACACCACCATTGTTGTGGTTGTGGCGGCATATGTCTTGCGTCCTCTTGTCTTCATCCAATTGAACTTTTCAGTTAATATAACAACAAATTTTACTTTTTTTTTTATTTTTATTTACGTAGAAATTATTATTTTACACATATAATTGATATATAGCATACATTTCAACCATTATGAACTTCCACTGTACGGCACAACGCTATGTGATAAGTGATATATCGAATTATCGGCCTAGTCTTGTTTCTTGGAGTTCTTACACACGTAGTTACCCCATCATATGTTCTTCATAAGTTTTTTTCCAGTCAATGAAAACAACATTTGCAATAACGTAATAACGCAAAAATCAGTTAAGTTGACCAAATGAGACAAGGGTCAAACCTTCAAGTTTACAATTGACCGAAGCAACACAGGCAACAAACAAGCTGCCATCAGCTAAATGACAGAGAACTTAATTTTGTAATTCCAGTTCATCAATTCAACAGAGTAACTTAATTAAAAAAATAACTACATTACGAGAAACAGATCACGGAGGTTGAATCAAATAGCACCAGAAAACCAACCTGACGATATTGATCGAAATGAGCCAATATAACCTCCGCAGCCTTCAAAGTCCTATCAATATTCTCATGAGCCTTCCTAATGGAATGAGTTCTAATCTGCAAACCCAGATGAAAAGATCCAACATTTAACCACCCTCCAGATCCCCACTTGAAAAATGAAGAACCCCCCAAAACGAAACCCCATGGCACTCAAGTCAAAGAAAGGTCAGCCCAACAAAACCCCATTTTGAAGCCGAACAAAGCAAACCGTTCCCAAAATCTCCCCATTTCAATGGAGAACATGAAAAAGGGGTACCTGAGTTGGACGCATGGCGGTTTCAAGTGCCGAGAGACGGTGGTCGAAGGAACCCAGAATGGTGACGACGTTGTCTGCGATGGTTTGACTCTTCTGCAGAGACTCTCTCATCATCGCCGCCTTTTCACTCAACACATCCACACCTGCCACTGCAATTCCCATCTTCTTCTCCTTATTTCTTCTTCCCCCTTCTTCTTTAAGTTCTGTCTGAGAAAACCATAACCCAGAGAAAATTGAAGAAGAAATGAGAAGCTATTGTTGGTAGAATATTTCAATCGGTTGAAGAAGCCATGAAGATGATGTTAAAGGATGGTCCCACATTTGCCTGTGCTGGAGTTTGGTGGCACTTTTCCGGTCTTTCCACTGTTCTCTCTCTGATTATTTTTTTTTTTCTCTGAAAAATCAACTCATCAGTATCAGTAAATAAAACACCAAATTTTGCTGTATTTGTAAGTTTCGTACGTTGGGACTTGGTTATTTTCACAATATATCTCATTTTTATTGCTATTTTCCAAATAATATTTCATCTTATTTATATTTATTACTTGCTTGTTATAGAATATGTATCTAGAATGCCATTCTAAGATAATATATAATGCAACTTTTGTAAACAAATTACAAAGTAAACCCCAAAAAAAAAAAAAAATATATATATATATATATATATTGAAACTTTTTAATCCGTGACGAAAAGATTATTTTATGTTTTTTTAAATTTTATAAAAAAACAAAAATTATTCTAATATTAAATCTAAACCAAATCTAGCATACTCGTCAAAGTTTAATCTGAGATGCTTGTGGTACATGAATTTATGGATGACTTTCTACGAATTTAATGGAAAAAAAAAAAAAAAAAAAAAATTTAAAAAAAAAAAAAAAAAAAAAACGAACTCTACCTTAACTATAAATAAAATCCAAGTATATAAATAAAAAAATAATTCCCATCTCTCGAGATGGTTTTATGATATTAAATTTGGTTCAAATCTAAATTATAAGAATAATTAATGCAGTGGATTCATATATATAGTTTTCTTACCGAATTATAGATTGACGTTTTCCAAGTTTAATTAACTCTAATCATTATGATATTACATAAGCCCAATAAATACAATTCAAATAGCCTATGGTACAAAACTGAAAAAATATATATTACAATAACAATTTCACATGCTTTTCGTATGCCTAGCACTAACATAATCCCACTTACAAAAGTTTGGTAATACATTAATTTCTAAGGAGAATTCTAGGTATCAATTTTCAGGCATAGAAACTTAAAATAAATAAAAAATAAAAAACGTAGGAATCAGATTAGCAGAAACTCATCCATCAAGTTAAATAATCAATGCATCTTTAATACAATGTCCTATTTACAAATTTTACACTACCCATCAAGTTAAATAATTAATGCATCTTTAATACAACATCCTATTTAAAAATCTTACACTGCCCATCAAGTTAAATAATTAATTCATATTTAATACAATATCCTATTTAAAAATTTTACAATACTTTTGACTGTGTCATATAGGATGTAACATCTTACTTAATTTGTATTCTACTAATAAGTCTCACTTTAAAATTTTAAATGATTTTTCATTCTCACAGTTTAATTTTTATTGGTATAAAACTACTTTCTGGTGTTGCTTTAAGTATGATGAATACTGAATTGAAATCGCTTTACATCAAAATACATTTTTAAATTTTGACATTTTTATCTCTCTTTTCTTTCAAAAAGAAAGAAACCTAACGTCAATGCACAAAAAAACATGTTCCCTTATCATAGAAGCTGTAAATTCAAATTATACAATTATAAATTTACACACTTCTTTTCTTGGTATATTTGAATTTTGAATATTCATTTTTATTCATGTTAGTATACATTAAGAATGGATTAAATATAACTTAATATTAATACCAATACCAGTACAAAACATATATATCACTATGTGAGATATGAGTGATAAAAAAATTAACAAACAAAGTGGTTGCCAATATATAACTAACATGTGAGAAAAGAAAAATATAAAAAAATGATGATTTTCTATAAAATAATTTTTATAAACGCATACAAGAAAAAAAAACGTTAATTTAAAAAAAAAATCATTCCACATTTGAAATAGAAAAAAAAAATTACAAATATGATCAATAACAAATTACATATACATCAATCCAACTCAATATAAGTTACTTAAACTCTTGTATATATAAAATAGCTACACCTATAACTAATTACATAGTTAAAAGTCTTCTAAATAAAAGAACAATGATATAATCACAATCATGAAAGGATTTTTTGATATTTCAAATGATAAATTATGTCTATTTAATATTATTCCTATTAGACGCGTCAAAAAAAATGAGATATGTTGTTATTATAGACAATCACCAAACGAAAAAAAAATCAAAACTCAATAATTATTCATATTGACTTAAATTTTCTCCAAACCATTGTTTAGAGGTGATTGTTCCTAACAATCAACATTAAACAACATCAATCACTACATGAACTTACTCTTTGAAACACATTTAGTGAGCATATAAGTTAGATTATCCTCTATATCAATATTTCACCCTTTGACTTGATCCTCGATACGAAGAAAATACATCAATATGTATAATTTTTCATGATTAACTTGACCATTGGTCAAACAAATTGCACTGAGACCATCACAAATAGATAATTACCTTATTTTATGGAAATTTATATTAATAACGGTATCCTTCATCTAAGTTCCTTTCTTTGTTGTAAGCATGCCAATTTTTTAAAAATATCATTAAAAATATGTTAATTTTTTTTTCCTTTTTCTTTACAAAAAATCTAATAAACAATGACAATATATTTCCATTGTTTTTAACAAGTATGAGTTTAAACTTCATACTAACAAGTTTTTATTATACAATATAAAACTTGTGTATTTATTGTGCATTTTGAATTCCACACATTCAATTTTCTTTTGTTAACATGAGTTATTTATGTGAACATCTATTGATATTTGTTTAAATTATTAATATTACTTATTGTTCTAGTATGGACCTATAAGGGTCTTCTTAGCAGCATGTTGTCTAGTGACTAGGTAGTTCCTGATCTTCAGCTCTAGGTCCTCAGTCTTGGGTATTTAGCTTGTTCACAAGAAGGGGAGGTATATGTAAAAGATACTTTAATGCCTAAGTTAGTACTTGGAAGTCAGATATTTGTGAAGATGGGTTAAAAACATATCGTTCATGTGAGGCGTTTTAAGTTATTTATAGAGGTCAAATGGTACAAACTTGATGGGATTAACTGACCTTTTTGCAGCCTTTCAAATTGTTGTTGTCAGTGCGGATAAGTGACTCTAGTCAGAGGAGATAATAATATTATACTTAACACTATGTGGCTGACTGGTGCTTGGTCGGTACTTGGTTAATGATACCTCGATCCTCACATAGTACACTTATAAGTTGGATATGTAGATTTAAACAAATGGATTACCCTTAAAATTCCAGTTTTTCATATAGCTATAAAATTTTTATTCATTATGATGTTGGTTTCTTAGTCAATTTGCATAATTCATAGGCTAGACCAGTTTAACTCGTAAATATCATATATACTACTTGCATCTGTACACAACTCAATTATATAAAAAAAGTCTTTAAAATTTAAATTAAAATATTTAATGCATTTCAATAAAATTATTCATTGTTTATGATTTGTTGTATTATAAATGAACCAGATGCACATTGATACTCTCCAATTGAGAAAAAAAATGTAGTGTTGGATTTAAAATTTCGAGGATGCATTAATGATCTTGCTATATTTTTATATTAAAATTGTTAAATATAAAAATCAAGCAAGAGTTAAAATTTCGTCCAATCCTAACAAAATTTGAGAGAATCTAGTTTAGAATGGACAAATCTTTACAAAGTAAATTGAAAGAACCATATAAGATCTTAAAAAGTGGACTTTAAGTCCAACACAATCTTATAAATTGACATGTAATGTGAGGTTTGCACTCACTAATATAATATAAATTTACCTTATCTCTAATCGTTGTGAGATCTCCCACACACCTCGCTCACGTCAAGGGTGTATGATGCGGAATCCCCAAGTTGGAGGTGCAAAATAGAAATCGAAAATGTTTATGGTAATGGAGGAAAGGCTTGGGTTGTAGGATCATTCCACTCAAGCTTCAAAGAAAAGCTCTTGGATGAATTCTTAAATGAACGTGATCTTTAAAAAATTGTATAAAAAATCAGAAACTAAAACAATTAAAGAAAACACAAGAAATAAAGACAATGCTAGGAATTAAAACTTCACCTTACGTCACCCAAATTCATGAGAAGTAAGATGGTGATTTGCCACTTGTGACCTAGCCTACAAGATAAGAATCGATGCTAGGAATTGGGAAGAACCTTACGCTACTCAAATCCATGAGATAAGCAAGATGGTGAATCGCCAATTGTGACCTAGCTCACAAGATAAGAAACCCCAAGAGAGAAACTCTCAACTTTCCTTTGATGAACCCTGATGTGTCATCAAGAGATAAGCTATGCAACGCCACTGTAGAATAAGCAAAGGAGAAACATCTTTTAAGATATGACACACTCAAGATTTTAAAAAAAAATTTATTCATTCCAAATCCTCTCAAAATGAGTACAATCGATGTCCTTATACAAACTCATTATGAAAGAGGAAGAGATAAATCATTCCTTCCCTAAGTCCAAACTAAACATAAAAAAATAAAAAGAAAAAATTACATTTATTTTTATTTTTTTTTACAGATCACATAAGTGTCCAACTCGTGCGTGAAACTATATATTTATGGATGATTCGATAACAGTTCGATAGTGGGTAGCACCATAGAGCCATCAAATCTAAATGACACTAATATCATCTTAAGAAATGGATTTTACACCTAACTCAATCTTACAAAATTGGCTTGTAAGATGAGGTTTGCACCCACATATATACTGTGAATTTGTCTTATATTTAGTCGATATAGGATCTTCAACACACACCCCTCACACTGAGGTTGCCCAACTCGTTCGTGGGACTAGATATTTATGGGTGGTCTAATAGCGATAGCATGATAGACCCATCAAACCTCGCTAAGATAAGCTTTAAATGACTCTGATACCATATTAAGAAGTGAACTTTAAGCTTAATTCAGCCTTATACAACTAGCTTGTAAGGTGAGGTTTGCACCCACTTATATACTATGAATTGTGTGTGAGACTGTATATTTATGGGTGGTCTGGCGGGTGACACAATAAGCCCATCAAATTTGACTAGGATAAACTCTAAATGATTTTGATATCATCTTAAGAAGTTGTAGGAACTTCTGGCTCCAGAAGGGAGGGTTGAATGAAGCCTGAACTCAATTTGTTGCTAACAAAAACCACCGAGCAAGATCAAAGGCTAGAATATATATAAGCACAGATGAAACAGTTTTATATTGGTTCACCCTAATCTCTTGGGCTACGTCCAGTTCTCCCTTGAACAAATCGTTCAAGAGGTTCCACTGTGCATTAAATAGTTACAACGAGTACACAAACCTCTTCAGGTTACCGCAAGTACACAAACCTCTCTAGGTTATTCAAGAACACAAACCTCTTAAGGTTATACTAGTCTCAATCTCCTCCTGAGATCAAGACCACTCAAGATTTAAAGAAACACTCTCAAAAGAGAGAACAATGAAACCTCACAAGGGGTTTACTTCACAATGGTGAAGAATTACACAATAGTTTCGCACAATCCAAAAATCTAAATGCTCTCAATAGTAGATTGATAATAGACACTCGGTAGATACTTTAATTCTTTAATGTATTGTATAGTGTATTTCTCTTTTTACTTCCTCTTGTATGTTGTACAACTTGAGATTGTTTCTCTATATGTAGCTTTGTAGAAACTAGTCGTTGGTTGCTTGAAAGGTAAATCTTAACCATCTACTACTGAAACTAGCCATTAGATGCTTGAAAGGGGCAATCTTGACCATCTAATTGTTGAAACTAGTCGTTGGGAGAACAACTTCTATTTTTGATTATGCATTAAAATTGACTTTATCTGGATGTAGAAACAATTTAAACAACACAAGATATCTTTGATTTGAAATAATTAATCATGTTTAAATATTTCATAATAATTTGAGTAATTTTCATTATGAACAAATTTGAACGTTAAAACACAACATGATATAAAATATGATTTTGATATTCATGTGAAAGCCACTTTAATTTGTTTTTCACAATTAAAAACAATTTTAAAATATTTTTGTCTTCTTTTAATTTTAACCAAACTTAATTTAATAAAATAATAGTAGATAAAAACTTATTTGGATTTGTAGTTTGTTTGTACATACTCATCATGCTTAGAGATCTGTGAATATTATTATAAAAAATATGTAAGATCATCAAATACAAATACATACTTGGAGTATTATTATCATCAAAACTTTATTAGATGATTAGACCATCTAAAGGGACTTTGAACCGTCTAATGGCTTAACAATCTCCTCCTTTTGATGATGACAAAATTACAAGCCTTAAGAACAAATAATTTCAATAATATTAGAGATTAAATAGCGAAACATCTTATTTGGTGAAAAACATGCAAATGCACAACTACATAAAAATAGAATTGTAAAACAAATCCAACAATATTCAAATTATTTGCAAAACAAATCTGATCATTTTTCTTAATTATTTTCCATATTTTCTCTTTCTCCCCCTTTTTGTCATCATAGAAAGGAGTTAATTTAACAAATTATCATTGTTGGAGGGAGGTGCTGATAAAGATTCTAAGTGGTTATGTGTTTAGGATAGATAATTTTGGTTAATAAGGATTATTTCAAACTCTAGCTCACTAACCTTGATCTTTAACACATAAACCGTATAGTTCTTGTACACACTCATCAATTTATAGGTGACAGAACAATCTTATTTCATATTTTGGGGAGTCCATCTAATGTGAATTTTTGGTTTAAATAACACAAGAACTTGGGTGAGAAAAGCAAACCAATTAAATCTTTCTAGGGGTGTAAATTTGTAAAAGAAAATTGCAGCTTGGACTCTTAAAATTTGAAAATGTATAACATGAATTAATTAAAAAAAAAATTGCACTAGATTTTGAAAAAAATTTGGAAACTTTTACATATGTAAAAATATTGTAAATCAATATATCCTGTTTATACTCGAATCTTAACAAAATGATTTTTGAAAATAAAAAAAATATGATTTTTAAAAACTTGAATCATACATTAAAAGTAACAAATATAGATGTAGATAAAATTAAATGAAAATATTTGATGGAAAGAGTTTAAGTCAATTGAAATTTTCCATCATTTAATCAATAGCATACCCAAAAGTTCTCTTAAATATTTAAAATGTTCTTCTACAAGGGGTTTTATAAAAATATTTGCTAATTGTTCATCAATTGAGATAAATTGCAAATCAATGGTACCCTTTTGAACATGGTCTCTTATAAAATGATGTTTAATTTCAATTTGCTAAAAAAACTTGTTTTATAAATAAAATAAAACAAAATTGAAGAAACTAAGTTAATGAAAATCAAATTAAAAAAAATTATGCAGAAAATATGACACCTTGCCTAAATAGTCACATCATCAAATACGTGTAAACTCTATTAGATATACCCTCTAACACGTAAAAGATTTAGACTAACAAATGCAAGCAAAAATAAATACTTATCTAATAGACACGACAAACCGTGTAATCTTCGATGGTCTTTGTTAGTAAAATGTGAACGTCTCATCCGTATATGACCAATTCCAACAATTCTCGTTCATCTTTATCTATTGTCTCTCTGTCTCTTGTCTCTCAATTCTAGGAATGTATATTTTCTTACCTTTATGAACAGTGAGCATCCATTTTCCCAATTCAAATATTTAAGTCTTCTTGTTTGGATTTAATATATCTGCAAGAGGAAGAATTTTCTCTTTTGGAACCCACACTGTTTTAGGTCCTTTCATGTTAGTTTTCCTCTAAGATTTATTCTTGAAGATTCCTGCATAAATATTAGTAGACAATATAGGATGTACAATGAAAGAACTAGATGATGTATTATTTTGATTACGACCTACTCCTTCTTATCATGAGACTTCCTAAATCTTTTTTATTAACATGTCAAGAAATCTTTCATTTTTATTTGAATGAGACAAAGCTTTTCGAAGAGCCATTTTCAGTTATAATACCATCAATATTTGTCTCATTTGATTCAATAGGTCATTTTCCTATTTTTTTTCTCTAATTAACACAAGTTCTTTTTCCAAGTTTTTGAGATTTGTGTTCTGAACTGCAAGGTCCCTTTTAAGGTTCCTATTACACAATCTTTCTTTTTCTTGGAGAAGCTTTGTGTTTTTGAGAGAAATATCATTTAGACTAGCTTTCTGTTGTTGCATTAATTTAATTTCTTTGCAAACATTTTTATAATTTCTTTTCATAGTTTTGTATGTAGATGCAATCATACCATTATTAGATATTGTTTCTTGATAAGTTAAACATAAACTATCAATATCAATAAAATCTATCTCATTATCTGAGTCGTCTGACATAGAGTTATCTGCCACATCATCCATGGGACCTATGTTTGCCTCCTCTTCAGAATCAGAAATGGATGAGTTCAAATCCTCCAAGTTGACATAAGACTCTTCTTCTTTTTGGAGAATTTCTTCTTCTTTTCTTTCTCATCTTTTTCTTCAACCTGGTGAGGACATTCTAATTTGAAGTTTCCTGACTTCTTGCAGCCATAGCAGACTATCCTTTCATCTTGCTCCTTGTCATCTTTAGTCCTGAACCTTTTTTCCTTTCTCTTGCTCTCTTACTTTCTGAACATCCTTTTGATCTTGTTGGTGACAACGGGGATCTCATCATCACACTCTATATAATCTGATGTATTGTCTATGTCTTTAGAAGCTTTGGATGATACCTTTTCTTACCTTTGTGTGAGATCTTAAATGTGAGATTCTTTCCTTTGGAAGCATTATTTTCATAATTCTGCAAGACCTGCTCATATATACTAAGAATACCAACCAATTCCTCCAAGGGCATGGCCTCAAAATCTTTAGAAGTTCTGAGAGCGATTTCTTGGACTCTTCACTTAGCAGGTAAAATTATGATAATTTTATCATTGATTTCATATTGACTAACAGTTAACCCCAAGGATCTTAGCCTGTTTAGGATAACTTGTGTATGTTCAAAATTATTATTGTTAATAGTATAATATTAAGTGTAAAAATTCATTTCCTTTACTAGATAATTTGGCGGAAGTAGATTATATGCATGGAATATGACTTATTGGGTGAAACAATTTTTTTTTTAACCATGTTGATTAGCTTGCAAGAAAGAAATATTATGAAAAAATTTCAGGACATTCATGAGAACCTTTTGTTCTTGATGATTATAGTAGGGTTCTTTCTAACAACCCCATACTTTTACCAACAAAATAGGATACAAAAAAATGTCAGGAGTCTTGTCCTTTACAACCATTTCTTATTATCCAAGGTCATTTATTAACTAAATCTAAGTGACTGGATCATAAAATAGAGTAGTTTTTCAAAATAATCACAACCAATTGTCCGGAGAAAAACTATAGCGCAAGAAAGGGAGTAGTTTCTTATACTGAAATATCCTAAAATCTGATAGGAACATCTTCTAAAAATTAATTAATGTTTATAACTAAAAAATAAAGTAGCTTCTCTATTTAACATCTTTACAAAAAAAAATTAAATTCTATATACAAACTTTAGACTAATAATCTAAAAGCACCATGTTCACGAGGAAAGGGACATGTTTCCTTTCAGCATTATATTTTATTACTTGGCACATGGATAAGGTAAAAGATTTAATAATATTAAACTCTTTAGGAAAGAAGGATTGATAAAAAAATTCAGAAAATTTCTAATTGAAGTCGTTGAACTACCCATAGCAATATTGCTTCACTATTTAGCTTCTCACCTTGATTAAACAAAAAAAAAAAGGTTTCACATTGTGGATATTACCTTTGATTCATAGCATACTTAAAACCAAAATCAAAGTCCTAAATCTTTTCCTCCTAGCATAACAAATATCAAGGTGCGGTGTGATAGATATTTCAATTGATTCATGTAGAAAAACCAGTACAAAAGGGTCAAAATTGAGGTTAATAGTAAAAAAATGGGCTTACAAACAGGTACTAGATAGAGCTCAACTGTGGTTGTAACTTAGATTGGTAAAATAACAAGTTTGATTAAAGGGAAACAAAAGAAAAAGATCACAGACTTTCTAAGCATAATTCAACCCATCAATTTTCTGAGGGAAACTTATTTGATGCTAGAAAATAATTGTTGGCAAAGGACAACCCATGTGATAACAACTCAAAATTTTTCAAGCTAACACTTGAAATTATGGGTTCTATATCATTTGAGATTATTATTTGCTTAGATATCTAGAAAGAAATTCTGCAGAAGACAAAGTCAAGAAATACATATCTTTAATCAAATATATGACTTTTAACATGAGCATATGGTCCTACATAATTTAAACATAAGTTTCTTCATTTCCAATAGTTATTTTACAAAATAACTACATATTTTACAGTACCTATTATTATTATTATCCATATACTATCTATTATACATATCTTCTACAAAAGTTTTACCTATTATACATAATTTATTATTATTACTATTGCATCTTCACCATGTAGGAGTCATAAACAGATTGATGATAGGATTATTTTGAGGGCAAGGTGGCATGCCAAAAGTCACCACTACTGTAAATGTGGTATTAGCTCTGCCTTGAAAAGTAACAGTTCCTTCCACAATATCAATCCTCCATTCATGACCCGAAAAGAAGGCTACTATATTTGCTGTGAAAGGAGTCGCAAGATTGGGTGCAGCCATTATTTTATATTATAGGTTCATATAGTAAAATAAAGAGAAAAATGATATATACAGTCTTTATATAAAAAGAAATTTTCTAAAAATAATTTTAAACGTTACTTTAATTTATTTACAATAAAATTACAATAACTCATAATATAATTAGCATGAAATACAATAGCAGTTAATAGGATAAATGAGCAATTAATATCAATCTCCTGCCAATAACACACATTCTCCTGCTCATTTGAAACCTTAAGGAACAAATTCTTTCAGCCACAAACCATATCCATTAAACCACATCATGATCATGAGTGTGACATATACAATACATAATTTATATTTGAGAACTAGTATAACATACAATTAAAAAATATAACATGAGGCTTGGGGTACCTCATTGTAAGAATATTTTAAGAAATAGAAGGTAAAATAGTATATCTCCTTTCCCCTTACCTTGGTTTGAAGATTGTTCTGGAAAAGAGAAAAGTCTGGTGAACGATTAAGTGAATTGTGAGATGATGTTGTTTCTTGAGGAAGGTTTTTAAGAAAAGTTTGGTGGCCTCTCTCTCTTAGGAGTTTCTTTTCCTTCTGTCCAGCTCCCTGTATTTGTTTGATTCTATCTTGGTGGCTTTAAATAAAGAATGTTTCCATTCATATCTAATGTTTGCATTTATTGTGAGGGGTGTTTATGTAATACTACTTAATGACGTAAAGGATGAGCTTCTAGCATTTGAGGAACGTGATTTTATCCCATGCATTTAAGTTTTGTACTTTTATTCTTATCTTTCATAGCATGCACCATATATCATTTACATCAGTAAATATCTTAACATCCTTGTATATTAGATCTAACATTCACCTGTAACCCAACTCTAATTTATTAAACCTAGGTTACTCTAGAACGATTCCAGGCTTTCATAAAGGAACTTAACTAAGAGCTCTATCAATCCTGTTTCTTTGACTAGTTAACCTAGCCTGGTCTGGGAGCTAAGACTAATATGGACTAATGATGCATGAATTTGAAAATTTCAATTTGTTAATATTTTAACATTATTAATAAGTTAATTCTAAACAATTTTTAAAACCAAGTCTAAACTTTAACAAATTATTTCTTTTAACTAAAATAAATTTCGAAAAAGTTTTAAATATTTAATTTTAACCCCTAATAACGTTATTTCAACACTTACATCAATACAATCAATTTTGACCATACAAAACCAACAAATAGTTTAATTTTAAACAAAATTCTGCGATATAATGAAATCCAAAAATTTATCGTTTAATCTTGAGTATTCAAAATTTTCTTAACCAAATCCAAAAATTTATATTTATGTTTATCTTCACTCTATTATAAGAAGAAAATTTCTCATAGCGTACATAAATGCACGAGAATATAATAGTAATAATAGTAATAATAATAATAATATTAGTATTTATTTAAAATTTTGAGGATGTTACAACTTGCAAACGAGATTCCATAGATTGTATTGATTTATGACCTTTTATATGAAACATTTCATATTGACATTTAAGCATAGTTAATTTATTTCTTTTTACCTCTTTTGAACCTTTATATGTGAGAGCAAGTGTATCCCACATCTCCTTAGCGCTGACCATGACATTCACCTTTGACATTTCTTCCTCAGATAAAACACACATTATAAGGTGCCTAACTTGAGCATTATTTTGAAAGATGCACTTTTCTGCCACAATCATAGATTCAAAAGGAAGCAATTCTCCTGATTTATCAATCAATGTAGGAATGCCATTTTTAATAATATTGATTAACTTCATACCGTTATATTGGATGAAGCCAATCATACTCATCTTCCAAAGCTCGTAATTTTGACCCTTGAACAAGGGTGGTCAACCCACGTGTAGTTTGCCTTCGTCCATTCAAATCTAATAGGACCGTGCAGTCCTGTGAAGAACTACACCTGAGGTTAGCTCTGATACCAACTGTAGGAACAACTGGCTCTAGAAGGGGGGTTGAATGAAGTCTGAACGTATTTCGCTATCAACAAAAACCACCAAACAAAATCATCCAAGGCTAGCATATATATGCTCAGATGAAATAATTTTATATTGGTTCACCCTAATCTCTTGGGCTACATTCAATTCTCCCTTGAATAAACAGTTCAAGAGGCTCCACTATTCAGTAAATAGTTACAATGAGTACACAAACTTCTCCAGGTTACAACAAGTACACAAACCTCTCCAGGTTATCCGAGTACACAATCCTCTCCATGTATACCAGTCTCAATCTGCCCTTAAGATCAAGACCACTCAAGATTTAAAGAAACACTCTCAAAAGAGTGAACAATGAAAGTTCACAAGGGTTTACTTCATAATAGTGAAGAATTACACAATAGTTTGGCACAACCCGAAAATCTGAATGCTCTTAATAGCAAATTGACCATAGACACTCAGTAGATACTCTAATTCTTCAATGTATTTCATAATGTATATATCTTTTTACTTCTTCTTGTATGTTGTTCAACTTGAGATTATTTCTCTATATGTAATTTTGTAGAAACTAACAATTGGAGGCTTGAAAGGTAAATCTTAACCACCTACTGTTGAAACTAGACGTTAGATGCTTGAAAGGGCCAATCTTGACCATCTAATTGTTGAAAGTAGCCATTGGGAGAAAAACTCAAATTCTTGATTCTGGGTTAAAACTGACTTTATCTGCATACATAAACAATTTAAACAACACAAGATATCTTTGACATGAAATAATTAATCATGTTTAAATATTTTATAATAATTTGAATCATTTCCATTATGAACAAATTTGAACGTTAAAGAACAACATGATTATGATTTTGATATTTATGTGAAAGACACTTTAATTTGTCTTTCATATTTAAAAACAATTTTAAAATATTTTCTTTTTTTAATTTTTATCAAAGTTAATTTAATAAAATAACAGTAGATAAAAATTATCTGGATATGCAGTTTGTTTGTACATACTCATCATGCTTAGAGATATATGAATATTACTGTAACAGACATGTAAGATCATCAACTTGTGAAAAACTTTCGTTTCCAGCACATAGAAAACTTTCCTCAAATTCCAGCAGAAATTCAACTTGTTAAAAACTGATTTGAACAGGTTAAAATTACTAACCATTGTAATATTTTTCAAAACCAATAAAATGAAATTTGAAGGAGTATTATCAACACAGTTTAAAACCAATCTAGCTGGTATACAATTTTATCTATTCGAAAGTTTATCAAAATAAGTTTTAGCATATGAAAACTACAACAAGAATTTAAATCTATATATGAAATTGTGCCTTAAAGAACCATACAATAAGCTTTTCAAGAAATAACCAATATGTTAAAACAATAGTGACAAAATATGAAAAACCATATGTATCAAATACAACAAGAGTTAAGCAAGATTGATAAACCAATCAATGTAGCTTTAAAGCAATAATAAAAATTGTTTTGACAAAAATTTATGCACCTAAGAAGTTGTAATTGAGTTCTTTTTGAATATGTTTGATATGGATCTATAAAACAAGAATTTTTCAGCCAAGAAATGAATGTACCAATATTGCAGTTAATTCCTAGAAATATTAATAGGTTAAATCCAATTTTAACAGGTTAAATTTGCTGTCATAATGTAAAGAATGGTGTTGCCCAGAAAAAATAACAGGTTGTTTTTAGATTTTAACATGATGTTTATACCAGTAAAATTCAATATGCACCAAAACAAATTGTGAATAGAAACAGGCAAGGGCAGAGAGGATGACACAATGATTTTTAGCCTGGTTCACTCTTCTTCAAGCTACATCCAGTCCTTTGCACAATAATGCAAATATTTCCACTAAATTTGCAAGTTTACATACACAAACACACTCAAGAATCAATCTTGAACACTACAAGAGTGACACTACTCCTTATGCAGCACCCTACCACATAAGATGCACCACCCTAGTGCTAAATGCAGAACACTACTATTGTGTTTGATGCAAACAATACAACCAATATGAAATTACACAAGATTACATTATACACTATGCTTAAAAACCCTATTTAAGCACTATACAACCAAGAAATGAATGGTACACGAATTACAAACTACAAATCAGTATCACAACAACTTAAAACCAGTCTATATGCAGAAGAAAAACACTTATCTCTGCAAAAGAGCAGTTGCCATGACTTTCCTAACCAAGTACATGCAAAACTTCCTTTAAGAATGAGAAACCAATGTGATCTTTGTCAAATCTTGATCAAACTCTCTCACTTTGATGGTGTTTTCTCCAAGAAGCTCTCAAGTGATTCTTTTGAACGTATTACAAAGCTTTTAGAATTGAAAATATGTGCCAAATCACGCTGCACAAGTGCTTATATAACATAAGCCAACTCTGTTAAGTGAAAATAACATGTTTTGCAAAATCAATAGGTTGTTTTTTACTTAAACTAAAAAACATCAAGCTATTTTCTGTAAAAAAAAAGAACATGTTGTTTTTAGTCTTGAGCAGCTACACTTTTAAAACCACTTTCAAAATTCAATTTTCACTTGGTTTTTAGGGATAATATTGCAAGCAAATGATTAAGAGACACACACAAATGCATATATGATCTAAACTAAGTCTATACTACCCCAAACCAAGGAACTAAAGCCTTCCTTCAATTAAGTCGAGTCTTCATGTAATTTCTTTGTCAAATCACCATAGTAAGAGCTTCTTCACCAGCTCAGACAGTAAGGTGAGTTTTGCACCCACATATATACTATGAATTTACCTTATATCTTGTCGATATAGGATCTCCAATACACACCCCTCACATTGAGGTTAGTCAACTCGTGCATGGGACTAGATATTTACGGGTGGTTCAATAGCGGTAACACGATAGACCCATCAAACATCACTAAGATAAACTCTAAATGACTCTGATACCATCTTAAGAAGTGAACTTTAAGCTTAATTCAACCTTATAAGTCTTACTTGTAAGATAAGGTTTGCACCCACTTATATACTATGAATTATGTGTGGGCTTTATATTTATGGGTGGTCTGGCGGGTGACACAATAAGCCCATCAAATCTCACTAAGATAAACTCTAAATGACTCTAATATCATCTTAAGAAATAAACTTTAAGCTTAATTCAACCTTACAAAATCGACTTATAAGGTGAGGTTTGCACCCATTTATATATTATGAGTTAACATTATCTCTGGTCGATGTATGATCTCTAACATAAGATGAATCTAACATTATTAATGACAAATTTTGATGTTGTTTATTGTTATATAATTTAAAGTATAATTTTAGATTATATTCTTTATTTGAATGATGGTAGGATTTAAACTTGAACTCTTAAACATTTGAAAGCTATTTGTTAATTGTACTGTACATGGCCAAGATCATATTTCGCCAACGTCATTTCAGCAAAACCTCACCGAATACATGTCGAGGGACGTAACTGACAAATAAATAAATGATTAAAATATGTTAATCAGTCCATACTTTCATACTAAACCGATATTAACCTTGAGGGGCATGTTAGTATAAACCCACTTAAACAATAACCCAACTCCCCTCTATAAATATATATACACCACCTAGGTACAATTTATGTTTTGATAACATTAAATACTTCAACTACCAAAGACTGACTTATGTGTTGAAAGATCTTTTACAGATACTCATCCCACTCCAATCGAGATATGATAAGTAGTCATTTAGTAAGATGATAAGATTATCTCAAAAACATTCAAGAATCATCTTAAGGTAAAGACAAAGATACATTCTTGATTCGTACAAAAAAATAATAATCACATCTTAGTTGTTGCATTTATAAGACTCTAATTTAAAAAAAACACGTATAGAAAGTGAATAAAAGATGCATACTCCTTACATAACATCTAAATAATAAACTAGACATGTCTTTGTTATGTTAAGTGGGTATACTTTAGTTGGTTAAAAAAGATGTGAGTTTAAAAATTATTTTACAAGTATTCAATTTATACGTATATAAAAAAATACATATCGACATAGTAAAAAATATATGTATACGGTGAGAGATGGATGGAGAAGAAGTGTGAGCGAGTGAAAAGGTGAGGAGAGAAAGAAAGGGTTGACAAAAATTAGAAAGTGGTATAGATTAAGGACTTCATAATTTAAAGAAAAGGAAGGAGTGAACTAAGAAAAAAGGGAGTGAGAATAACAAGCGACTCCATTAAGTGGGCTTCAATGGCCCATTATAAAGCTATTATTGTGGCACTGTTGCTTCTCCTTTTCTTCTCTCCTAATGGCTTTTTGCCGATTCGCTTATTGTTCCCCTGCTTCATCTGCTTCCACCATTGCTCGTTTCCCGAAATACCCTTCACAACAAGTTAAATTCTCTTTGCTGCCATTCTCATTCGCAACCATGGAAGCTCCTCCAGAAGGTTATCGCAGGAACGTTGGTATCTGTCTCATGAACTCCCACAAAAAGGTTCGTTCCTTCGTTCGTTATAAATTCCTCTGCTTTTGGTTTCCGCTTTTTATTCATAAAAAATTCGTGTTTTGCAGATTTTCGCGGCTTCGAGGCTCGACATTCCCAATGCTTGGCAAATGCCTCAGGTATCTATCTTTTGATTCTTCTTTGCAGTTATCTATCTCTATGAATTCAATTCAAAACTAAAACAAATTCAACATTAAATTGCATGTTCGTCGTGAACTACTCGGTAATTTTTGAATAGCATTACTTTTTAGTTGGATCCTAATGAGGTTTTTTCATTAAGTGTCGAGAATTTTGAAAACTATTATAAATTGTTGTTTTTTGGCGGATTAAGCTGCCGAAAACTAATAGCAGGGAACTTTTTTTTAGTTCAAGGACTTTAGTTTTGTTTGAAGACCTATTTTAAACGTTCTGAAATAGTTTAGGGAGTAATGGAGTGATAGCCTGAATTCTCTAAAAAATTATTGTTATCTTTCTGTGAGAACTCGAAAGAAAGCAAAAATCCTAGGCAAATGTTTAACAGTAGCAGAATGTTGATCAAGCTTTGGAATTGTGGAAAAACTTGTTGTGGAAAAACAAATAGAGAAATCCGAAGAGTTCGTGATTTTACTCGTATTTCAGCGTGTTATTTGTTGAAAGGAATAATGAACTGTCAGTTTGTAATCTTCTTAATTGTGGCATCTTTTAGGGTGGTATTGATGAAGGTGAGGATCCAAGAAATGCAGCTATCAGGGAATTAAGAGAAGAAACAGGAGTTAAGTCGGCAGAAGTGATCGCAGAGGTGCAAATTATGCATTTCTTTACTTTCTAACTCCGTACAAATTACATGCTTGGTTGTACTTAATTCGTAAGTGCGAAATCATTTTTCACCATTATAATAACTAGTTTACGTAATTGCATTTATCCTCCCTTTTAGGATACTCATACCAACTTATAGCCTTGTACAAGGCTATGAGCGCAGTATATGATGACTGCATGTGTTCAAACTTTTAGAATGAATGAAGTGGGCAAGGCCTTCTGAAGATGTGGTATTGTATGTGTTAAACTTTGTTTGATTTTATTGGATGCGATGCTTCAATATTTTAATCACAGTATTTTGGTTTGTTTATATTGTTTTATTAGGGCCTATTTGGATGAATTTCTCCATAAGAACTTTAAGGAAGAAAAAGTAAGAAGAAAAATTGAAATTAGCTTATGCACTGGTTTATTTGTAGAAGCCCTCCAGTATAGTTTTTCTTAATTTTTATTTATTTCTTACACATAATGTAATTTTAGCTTATACAGAAGTCAAATAATTTTTTTTTCTTCTTATTTTTCTTTACTAATAATGCTTATGGAGAACTTCATCCAAACAAATCCTAAAGTCTAGACAGTTAGAAGTTGGTTGCTCATGGAAGGAAAGGAATTTTGACACAAGGATGATTGTATTCTTGAGGCTGCGGGTTGAGAGAAAACTGCTAAGCATGAAAAGTGTACAAAAGATATGGTAGTTACCTGCTTCAGTCTAGCCTAATAATCATAATTTAAAACAATTTACCTTAAATTTTTTCTTGAATGTGGAGTTCACAGACATATCGAGATATCTAAGGCTCCATTTGGTTTTAGAAAACTTTTTTGTTTTCACTTTGTTTCCTGTTTTCTTATGTTACAAGGAAAAAAATGAAAACAGAAAGCAAGAAATAGTTGTCCGCCCTATTTCTTAGATAAACTTTTATAAATAGGAAAAGTAAAACCAAGAAAAATAAGAGACATTTACTCAAAGAGAACTGTCCCTAAGTTTTCCTCATAATACCATGTGTAGACAGGTTTTTATAGTTTTATTACGTTTTCCTACCTAGATTTAGTCTTTCAATTATGAAACCTACGAAATCATTTTGACAGACACAGGCCAACTCAATGTCACAGCTTAAATTAGGCCTGCGAATGTTTATATCTCTAACACGCTCCTTCATATGACAACCCACTTAGTTCTTCTGCCAAAATACAGATCACTTAGAAGCACAAGGCGACAAGGATCATACCCCGACTACTAGATTGTAGATGATAAGAAGATTCCATGTCAAGGATCATACTGTTTCTCTGCTTATGAAAAACATCAAATTGGCCCTTTTGTGAAGATTAATACCATCAATTATGTTCACCATGACCAATTTAATTGCAGAATTTGATGTCATATGTATCTTTGGAGTACTGATTTGATGTATCTGCAAATGTGATGTTTCACATCTTTTGGTGGACCAAAATGATAATATTCCAAAAACTTCATTGTTGGTGGAGGCCTATGAATGGTTTATATTTCCAATTACCATAAAAAATGTTTCCGAAGAAAGGTGCCTGCAGCTAGTAAAAATGTCTTAATAAAATTATAAAATCTTCGTGAACTATCCTTTTTTAAAATTAAATTGTTACTGTCTATCCTCATTAGGCCTTTGAGCTGTGTTGAAGAAAATAATCAGCCCCCTTTCAATGCTTCTGTTTATGCTAGAGTTACAATGTTACATCTAATCATAGTAATTTAATCTATGAATGTCAGTTAATCCACTCACTAATATTGGTTTTCACCTACACGAAATTCTGATAAAGCAACTTTATTTTTCCTTGCTGTAATGATAAATGTTCATCCTGGTGGCTTTATGTTGTAGGTACCATATTGGTTAACTTATGACTTCCCACCAAAAGTGAGGGAGAAATTAAATATTCAGTGGGGATCTGATTGGAAGGGTCAGGCACAGAAATGGTAAACATTTGGATATGCTCAGTCTGGATGGAGTAAAACCATTAGAATAGTACACAACCAGATTATATAATGTTTTTGACAAGTTTTTTTTAAGCTTACTATGATGAGGCTATAGGGTATGCCTATATGCATGTGTAGTTTTGTTTGCTAAGTAGTGTTTTTTGGCACTATTGATTTACACAGGTTTCTTTTAAAGTTCACTGGGCAAGATCAAGAAATCAATCTTCTGGGTGATGGTACTGAGAAAGCTGAATTTGGGGAATGGTCATGGGTATCGCCTGAAGAAATAATTGATCGTGTAAGTATAAATGATGGTGACAACTTTTTCGTACTTGTCCAAGGACAATTAAGGCGGGATACTGTAGACAATATATGACTTGGTTTATCTTTCTCTTTGCAGGCAGTGGATTTCAAAAAACCTGTCTACAGGGAAGTCCTTGGAGAGTTTGCTCCACATTTCCAATAATCTTATCTCTGGCTGAAATTGTTATGGCTTCCCGATGACAGGTGCTTTGGTGATTCTGAGGCTGCTATTAGGAAGAATGTATTCCGAATAACTACCAAGACACGCGAAGAGAGCTGTTTATTGTATGTCCGAGTGAAATATGTACTATGATGAACATTGGTATGCCAGGAATTGCATCTTTCCTTTCCACTTTTTTTCATGATGAAACATGGCACGTATTTTACCGTATGAAGTGAGTTTTGTGATTTCTAACCTAAAAATCCTGTCCTTTTGTGAACGCAGTAATAAGATTTTTGTTAAAAAGAAACTTCATTTTTTTTACAAAGTTACAGATGTCTTCGAAGAAATTTATTTGAGGGTTGGTGAATAATTTTCAAGCGTTTTCAAAGTCGCTGCCCCCTCGCATCAATCAAAGCAGGTTCTGGAATTTGGCTCTAACTATTCAGATCTCAGCTTTGCGTGGCTCTACGAAATTGATTAATGCCGTTGAAAGATTAGTGACATGAATTGAATCTAGCTTTTACGGCAAAGATTCTTTGCAAAACAAACTGTTTTTAGAAATATAGTAAATGAATAATAAACATTTTACCATTCGATAAATTTATAAATCAATTTTAGCCATAACTTAATTATTATACTCATATATCTTAAATAAGTGTTAATCTCCACTGATATTTTAACAAATCTTTTTAATTGGTTCAAGAAATTGAAAACTAGATAAAATTATTTTCTCATCCACTCTAAAACTAGTTTTTTTATCTGAACTCCATTTGTATAAGTAGGCAATGGAAATGCGACTTAATAATGTAACTGAATTCTTTCCATCAAAATGCGACTTAATAATGTAACTGAATTTTTCCATCAAAATACATTCAAATTGGGTGCTTTTTGCATGTAACTTATTTGAACTCTTACAACACAAAAAGTACTTCAAAGATGGATAAGATGTATTGGAGTTACTAAATATTCTGATCCATTGCATCAATATAATTTGCCACCGTGCATTGATATTTAACCTCTACATAGCTCCACAAAATTGCTCATTGCTGGTAATAGATGATTTGTTACATCAGAAAATTAACTACATATATTGAATAGTGTTACATGAGAAACAAGGCTGAAATTCAAAAATTTTCTGCACCGTCAAACTGTTGAAGTAGAGGGTAGACAATCTAAAATAAATTGCAAAATAAACTTATATATGAATAAATTCAAGTTGCAATAGATGAATCTTCAATCAATAACTCTATTTGAAGGATGGAAAAGTTTTCAGAAGCCAACTAGACTGTAAGCCAAATGTTAACTAACAGCAAATCACAAGCTCCGAGGAAGATAACACATTTAAGACTGAAGTCCAGATTGTCACAAATGCTAGACAATAAAATGAGATCATGCATCGCTGAATAGTCCTCTACTTACCTACCAAGTTATGGTAATAAATGAATATAACATGTAGAGCTTATCAGTAAATAAGGTATGAGCACTTTCTATTCGAACTTTCAGTTCAAAAAAGAGGTTAATACCAAAGGGAATTTCAATAATATCTAAGAAAGAGAAAAATCTATCACATATATCCTTGGTAATGCTTCACAGCATAGCTAATTGACAAAAAAAAAAAAAAAAAAAAAAAAAAAAAAAAAAAAAAGCAGTTCCGGTGAATTAATTTGAGAAAAAAACTTTAAATATAGATATAAAAA
>Ga0099825_1000724_pt1 | contig 37734 bp, 23 predicted proteins | sample SiratroredBW_FD_76838 | JGI IMG/M metagenome (GOLD analysis project Ga0099825, IMG submission 76838) | Root nodule microbial communities of legume samples collected from California, USA - Siratro red BW | ecosystem: Host-associated > Plants > Roots > Nodule | place: USA: California | collected...
GAAATTCCGCAATATAAATATAAATATATATATATATATATATATATATATATATATATATATATATATATATATATATATATATATATATTGTTTATATTTAAAGTCGGAAAGTGCAACAGGTAAGTCTTAACCAAAGGAGTATTTAGGGGTTCACTTAATGGTACATACTGGTACGGTTCATAATCCACCAAGATAGTCGTACTTCTAACTGGTTCTTTAAATATATTGCATAGAATAAATATTTATCCTATAAAGATTTTACTTTAAATTTATGATCAATAATTTATGGTACAATGAATGCTATTTTATATTATTGATAGCTTTTTTTAAAAAAGTGAAATTCAAACTAAAGCTAAAACTTTTTAAATAATAAATTTAATATCCAAAAAAACATACTACAAATTATATATACTGAATATATATATATATATATATATATATATATATATATATTGAGTCACTAGATTAACAAAAACAAAATATATAGTATTATAAAGAAAATAAATCTTTCTAATTCTCTTTTTTCTATCACTTACAGAGCTATTATATCAAGTATGATCATTATAACATCTAAATTTTATTTAGGATGTAGGAGAATTTCTTCAACTTCTTTTAAACATAGTTTTAAAGTGTCTTTACTAGAGAAAAAATTTGTTCAGTAGATTCGGTTTTATTCAGCAAAATTATATATTTGAAATCTTTTGCATAATTTCACTAAACACAAGTTAGATATATACAACACAGATAAACTTAGTTCAGCCATTTTAAGCTTGGTTTAGCCAATTTTCAACATTGCACCAAAATTACTTTCGGAGCAAATCAGCTTAGCATAAAAAAGTTGTGCTTAGCGAATTTCACTTTTTTTCTTTTTTTAACAGCTTAGCGAATTTCACTGATTAATACCTTTTTTTTTTTTTCATTTATCTTGAGAGTGAATCGCCCCAGTGCACGAGGGTTATGCCCAATGGATTTAAGATAGTGATAATATAATTTTCAGTAATCCATTCAGCAGATTAGCCTTGTTAGTTGAGTATAAATAATCCTAAATTGTTATTTTTATATACTTTAACACAAAACAAAGTTGAGAATTAAGAGAGAAATGGTTCTCTTACCACTTAAAGCACAAAGAATTAAGAGATTATTCTTTCTTCCATCTTTCCTTGTTTTTCTATCACTTTTTCTCCTCATTTTCTTAAGTTCTATAAATCAGTTTTCTTCCAAGGTGAGTGGTTTTCCTATTTCTATATTTTTCCTCCTTTTATGATGAGAAAAGTGACATAGGAAAAATATAGTTATGTTATAGAACCTAGCTCCTAGAATCATTCTTTCAAAAGAGACATGTTATCTTTTGAAAATTTTTTATGAAATATTTCTAGAATTATTATTATTCTTTTATATGAAAATATGTGAGTATTTAAATGCTTTGTGAGACCTCTATATTTTTATATTTCTAGAATTATATATATTGTCAATTCAAAGAAACCTCTATATTTTTATTCATTTTCTATTATTAAATAAGTAAATTAATAAAAAATCATTTTTTAAGATGTTAAATGTGTTTGTTATACTTAATGTTTTTATTAAATTAAAAGGAAAATATTGTAAAGTGATAATAATAATTGCTTTTAAAAACATTTTGTGTTGCATCCGCGACCAATACCCTTATTTCTCTCAATTTTACGTTGTTGGGTCTTACCAAGATTTCTTATTCGTGGTCTTCTACATGAAATTGTAAGTGTTTTTCTTTCCGAAAGGTGACAAACCTTTTCTACTGCCCTCCTCACATTATAAAATAACTCCAACTAATAAATTCAGTTTTACTTCTTCTACTGTAACATTTTCGTTATTTTTTCTTAACAGTTGAACATTATTGCAATTAAATAAAGTTTACACACAAAAATACGAAATTGACAAGGATGTTGTAAATTTTTATTCAATAATTTATCATTTATTAATATCTTTTTATAAGTTTCATAAAAATACATTAAATAATAATATTAAATAAGAAAAATATGACTACTGTTTAAATTAAAAATAAACAATAGAGAAAAATAAGAAAACTTTGTATAAAGATTTAGTAAAATTGGATTAATCACTATCGGTTACTCATGGATTCAAAATTTATATTTTTTAATATTATTTTAAATATAAAATAAATAATATTTCAAGAAGAATTAGTATCATCATAGTTATATAACACACACACACACACATATATATATATATACATATATATATAACATTGTGTTACTTTGTAAAAACTCTTTTAATTCCTTAATAAATGTTTTAAGTCATTAATTAGGATTTGTTATTATTAACTATACTTCTTTTTCTTAATTTCTGTTATGAAGTTTATTTAAATACCCCTACTTCTTACCTCTGAACTCCTTTTTCCCCTGTCAAAATCTCCTTTAAAAGGAATAAAAGAGTATTAAGTAGTATGAAAAAAAAAATATTAATAGTTCCGAAAACATGAAAACGAGTTCCTTTTTATAATGTATAAAAAGAATAACAGCTACTTGAAGACAAATAACTGATGATATATATACAGCAAATATTGCCATTACAATCTACACCGGGGGTCTAATTTTACATGTGGTTCTTGTTCTTCGTTAGCATTTTTTGTGGCCAATTGAAAAGTAAACTTTATAACTAAAGGTGAAGAAGAATGGGCTCCTTTTTCTTTTGGAAATTGCTTCCTGCACCCTCCTAATTTGCTTCCTGCACCCTCCTCATTTGCTTCCTGCATCCTATCATATTTTTAAAAAATTAAAACTATTATTAGAGAAAATAGCTTCTGAAATTAATATTGGAGGTGTAAAAGTGATTTCCGGATTTAGTTTTTTAAAATGAATTTTAGACTGCCCATCACACACCTCGGAACCGTCAAACCACCATAACTTCTCCTCCCTTTCAATAATCTGTCAAGGATAATGTTGGTATTTCCAAAAACTGATGGGGTGCAGAACCAAACACCTTTTCTTTTTATGTGAAATTGGATCTGGTTGTACACCCGGATGAGGATTCTTCTTCATGCAATAATTTTTCAAACATTGCGTTTTACACCTCTATGTATTGATATGCAACTCATAAAAAATGAATTTCCAATTTTATTTTTTAAAAATATATATTCTAAATTGCACATTCTAAAATATATTAATAAATACATTATGAACTGCGTGTATTTTATGCTAAAATGTATTTTTAAATCTAAAAATAATTCTATGATGTATATTTCAAAATATATTAGTATATTATGTATTGCATATTATAAAATACATTTATAAATCTGAAAATACATTCCAGAATATATTACTAAAGGTATTTTCTATAAAATTCATACGAGTGCAAGTTTAAAAATATAGGGTGCAGGTTTAGAAACATGGGGTGCAGTAAGCAATGTGCTAATTTTTCATAGTACATAAGGGGGCAATGATTTTAGATATAGGTGAAAATGTGACGGAGTCCACCAAAATTTTCAGGTGTGAGATTAAATGCCCACCCTCCTCTCATAGTTGAAGACTGGTAGTTGTGTAGTCAAAAAGGAAAGCAACAGGGTCCTAAAATCACAAGTACTGTCTTGTGCTCCTCAATTACCTAAACCTAATTGAGTATCCATTAGGCACAACTCATCATCACAGATTTCTAAGAAGCCAAAAGGCAGAAATACATTGTGTATGATATTATAGTATTATAGCATCAAGCAAGGATGTGCTTAGTGGCAGAGATTGTGATGGTGGTGATAGGTTTGTGGGGAGTGTTTCTGAGGCCAATGATGTTTCAATATGCTGCAGAGATGGGAGTAGTGATTGGATGTGCCATCTACAACCTCAGAAGAGAAAGGCCTTCTTCCATTCTCTCCAACTTTCTTCCATCATAGTTCTTACTATTCTCATGGGAAGAACAGTGCAAATTCCCCTTTCATCACTCAATTTTATGCATGTATGTATTCATGTTGCCCTATGTGGTTTCTTCCATCAAAATGTCTAGTGAAGATGATATACTTTTACATTTAAATTCTACTCAATTCAATGTTTGAATATTTTCTTGCTAGTTGTAGCTTGGATTTTTAGGAGTTAGACACCTACTTCAATTCTAATTTGATTAGTATATGTATTTTTGGTAAGGAGAGAACTAATTTTTGGCAATTTGTTTTTCATCTTTGTGTTGTGTTATTCAATTAGTAGTTGATAAAAAAATGAACCTTCATTTTCTTTCATGAAATTAGGTTATCTTTTATATTTTTTTTCCTTTTTTTTTTCAAATACAAATCAAATTAGACGAAAATAACTCATTTCAGATTTGTTAAAATATTTACAATATTTCAACTTAGTTATGAAACAAAATTTGACTAACCCAACTAAATTCATTATAAGTAATAGATCGGATTTTTTTGACTAACCCAACATCTCTTTGAAAATAATAATAATAATAATAATAATAATAATAATAATAATAATAATAATAATAATGATGATGATGGTTTTTTAGAGTTAAGAAAGTAGTCTATCGAGTTACTTTAAGTTGATAATAAAGTTAATTTAGGTTATCAAATATAAGTTTGGACCAAATTAATTTATTGACTTGTCTTTTAATGAGTAAAATTTTAACTAATTTAAATCCATTCTTAATAGGTAATAGATTTATTTAGTTGATTCAACTTATAGAATATATATATATATATATATATAGAAAAGGTCAATTCCCTCCTGAAAAAGTAGTTTCGTCTTAGGTGATATTTTATGGATCTAACATTTTCATAAACACACTTTTAAGCTAGGAAAATAAGAATAACAACAGAAACAAGTCTTTGAGTAAGTTAAAATTAAAGATAAAATTAAGACAAATTATATAAAAGAGTTTAAAAAATTAGTTTAACCCTAAATTAATTTTAATTGATGGAAAGACTAATTTCAATTTTTTTAATATTTTTAAAATATTTGTGAAGAAGTTCGTTTAAATTAGTCTCCTTACTAATTTAAAAATTATTAAGTTAGGATTTAAACTATTTACTTATTATATACATTTTTAAGATTGAGTTGAATTTTAAGTTTGTCTTGATAGTCTATTTAGTAGTTTATAAAAGCTTATAAACAACTCAATAGATTTTACTACAATAAAAAATCTAAAAAAGCAATAAACAGTTTTCATCATATAAAATTATTTTATATTAAATTAATATTAAAGGAAATAAGAAATTTAAAAAAGTTATTATATTAAAAATAGAGAGACACGCTATATAAATAGGTATTCTCAACTTACCACTAGATAAAAAAAATCATAAACTCAAATAATTAAACAAAAAATAATAATACAAAATAAATAAAAAAGTTGAAAAGATTGAATTAGAATCATAGAATACTTGCACTTTTTTGTTAATATCCAAAAGATCTAATATCAAAACAATCTAGAAACACTTTGTCGCCCTTCAGCTATAAAGTTTTGATGATATTAAATATAACTAACTATTGAATATTACGCATTAAATTTTCGTAATAAAGGTTTAGTAGTCTAATGGTTATATAGTGATATAATATGATTCATTCATTTAATCACTTCATACAAAGTTAGTAAAAAACATTATTCATGTTATTTTTATATATACAAAATCAAGTCTTATGATCACATTATTCAATTCAATTAGTTATTTACAGACCTAAATATTTTATGAATACATATATATGATATTTGAATAAATATTTACAATGAAAAAAATACGATTAGGCAAAACACTCTTTTATCATATAAATTAAAAATATATAATATGTCATATTATGTATTGTATGTTTTGTTTCCATTGAATAACAGGTAATAATATTTAAGCTTTCATAAGAAGATAGAAGCAAGGATGTTCAATTTAATTTTAGTAATTTTACATAGTAACAACGAAGAAAATCATATCAAAATTACTAAAAATAGCAAAACAAAATATTTTCCTACAAGAACTTTATATTTAAGAATTTATAAAATGAAAAAAGAAAGCACACTATAAAGAAGTTTTTATTATATATTTTCTCATGAATTAATTATAGAAGAGATCATAACATTATCTCTAATCTAAAATCCTAATGTTGTAAGTTTATTTTATTTTAATGTTACTCAATTTTTTATTCAAGACCTTAAATTCTTATTTTTTTACTTAATTTTTAAAAAAAGTTAAAATATGATAGTTATGAATGACTTAATGTATTTATGTTTATTTGTAATTTGTTTATGATTAATGCCAATCCTTGTGAGTTTTTAAAAGAGAGTAGATGTAACTCAAAATTTTAAATAAACTATGTTTGTTTTAAAGAATGTGTTATTAAATAACTTTTTCATCTACTTAAAGAAAGTTTTGAACTTTATTAAGTCTCTTGTTGTTTCACCTTTTTTTCAAATCATTGTGCAAGATGTTATGATTCCCTCTTTCAAAAATAATAATTCAATGCTAATTAAAAGGTATCTTAATTATTTAATAAAATATACCATATTTTTTATTTAACCGTAAATTATTATGTATAATAAAATTATTAAATTTTATAATATGAAAAAACTGTATGCATGGTTACTTATATGTATATTTTAGTTTACATCAATCTAATTATTGTAATTTTTTCTGATATTATATAACTATAATATTAAAAAAACGGATAATTTTTTTACTACATGGGTGAAAATATGGATCAATACCATTATATCACACCCATAAATCAGGTTATATAACAAATTCAAATATATTAATATTAATATCCAAATATTATTATTAATATTAATAAATATACACGTATGTATATATATTATTTATATGATATGTATTATATATAAAAATATATTATTATTATCATTATTATATAAAGAAGTCCGTGAAATTTGTTTCTAAATTTGTTTCTTAATAAAAAAAATATTTTAAAAAAGCCTAAATTTTTTTTACAAAACCTATCAGGACTTTAGACAATAAGTCCCTCACATAACTTATATCCAACCCTATATTTTAACTGTCGTGTCGTGACAATATTTAAATATATAAACTTTTTTTTTTCTTTAAAGAAAAGGTAATCTTAAAAAAAGAGATTATGGCTTCCTATATGAGACCTTCATGGGCCCAATAAAAAACTATTTTACAGAAAAATAATAACTATGTCCTTAATTAAAAAGTGTAAAAATAAAAGTATCCTTCATCTCCTTCTCCCCTTCTCCGATTCACAGCTTGTCTGTTTCATTCATTTTTCTCAAATCTTCAATTAAATCTTCAAATAAGTCATAGGTAAGCAATTTTGATATTTATTAGCAATTACTAAGTGGTATTATTGATTAGAGTGTTTTGGAGACTGTCAATGGAAAACGGAGAATTTTTCCGATATGGTAGTATGACAATCGGATGAGCTTCATCCGGTTCTCATTTTGTTTTAAAAATGACAATCATTTTGTATTGAAAATGATAACCGGATAACATGCTCATCCAGTTTACATTTTTTTTTCAAATGTGAACCAGATGACCCGTTCACATTTTTTTCAATTAATTAAATTATGACTTTGTTATATGTATGGTCACCCACCACCACCCAATTAAATTAATATACTTAGGTTTATTTCAAATTCAATTAAAATAAAACTAAATTATTTTAGTTAAGACCAATGAAGAGCAATTAAAATAAACTAAATTAATTTAATTAAGACAAATAAAAGCCAAAAAAAGTCTCCTATGTTGCATTTCTGGAATAGGGAAGAGTCTCTTGTTTTGCATGTTCACTCTTACTGATTGAGTTTCATTTCAAATTCAATTAAAATAAAACTAAATTAATTTAATTAAGGCAAATGAAGAGTCAAAGAATACAATCTTCTTCCTTAACCAAGGAATCAGACACCTTCTTAACTTCCCCTTCCCCTGAACATATACAAAGACTCTCCATATTTGTAACATAGCATTCCAACAACTCATAAAAAAATAAAAAAAAAAATCAAAAATCTAAGTTGTGAACCGGATGCCACCCGTTTGGTTCACAAAACGTTTTGAGAATCAGACGGGGTGGCGTCCGCTTCACAACTTACACATCTGATGGCACCCCCTTACAATACATCCGGTTCTCATTTTTTTTAAACCCTCTAGTTCATTCGGTTCTCACTTTTTTTAAATTTGAGAACCGAATGGCTGGCAGTCCGATTCTCAAATTTTAAAAAAAAAGACAACCGAATAACTGGCTGTCCAGTTCTCAAATTTAAAAAAAAAAATGAGAATCGAATGACTTCATCCTGCCCTACCAGAAATTAGAAAAATCCACCAAAATCAAAAATCTTACCTCTCCATCGTTCCTTGTCACCTATAAACACTGCATAATGGTCGAAAAGTCTTCCCTACTGTTCAGTCACCCTCAAAACCTCCAAATAGAAGCTTTTTCACTGTTCATTCGATGGACGGAGAAAAAGAAGACGGAGAAAAAGAAGATTGGGGCTCTTTAATAAAGTAGGAACAATTTGTTAATTCTCACAAGATCACTCTTGGAATCAAAATTTGTTATGGAGGTGCAGGATTATATCCATTTGTGTTACTTAAACTATATCCATTTGGTTAAAAAAGGAGATTATGGGCTTCCTTTGAGACCTTTATGGGCCAAATAAAAAAAATTTACAAAAAAACTTTTGTACTTAAACTATATCCATTTGGTAAATACAGTATTCTTTCTCCTTTAGCAAAATCTTTTTCCACCCGTGTCACCCCATGTCAGACACGAAATTTCTAAAGTATCCTCTCTGTTAACTTTCAAAAACATATTTTTTGAAACATAAATTATGTATTTTTATTATTTAGATATAAGTAATTATTATCCTTTATATATATTACAATTAAAATTTATTCAAAAAAAAAACTTAAAAAGAGAATTTATAAGTTTTCGTTGGTGCAGTTATTTACCTACTGATAAATGCATATAAAAACAGCATGTACTTGAGTTGGCAGGACTCATGACAAGATAACCCACCATATTAAATTTGTGACAGAAAGAGTGTGTCAAATTCTTAAATAACAGTTACTAACTACTACTCAACTACAAGAAGAGGGTTCCCAAATATAAATCCACTTTCATGCATCTCCATTTCCCATTCTCAGTTCAACACTTTTTCTTACATTTTCAACCATCTTTATTTGCTTTCTACATCTTGTTTTCTCTATGAAAATGATGGCCTTAAGCGCAAACTCAAAAGCCTTTGCAATTCCACTTGCTCCACTTCTTATTAGGTAAACAACGATCCTCTTGCTTCACATTCTCAATGCATGTGTTAATACTTTTATATATACCATATATAATGCATAGATGTTTTTCCTAGGGTTTAAATTAAATTACTACTTGTAATTGCAAAACATTTAGAGGAATGCATGCTAATATAATCTTGCCTGGTATATAAATTGCAAGTGTTTGCATATGTTTTGCATGTTTCTGTCATAATGAGTCGTCACGTTTAGTTTGTCGTCCCTGTATGTATTTACAATTCTTTTCATGGCGTCTGATTCTGGATTGTTCGGTTTTGAAGAAAGAAAATCATTTCCCATAAAAAAAAGCTAAATAGTCACGTGGACACAACACATTTTTTTCCTTGCCCAACCAAGGAAAAGAAAGTTGAGCATGTAAAAGGGGTGATGGATTAACTCGGTTTAACCAAGTGCAAGGATAGCATAGTTGGAAGCCCTTACTTGATAAAGAGGGTTAGCATTGCACAAGAACTGCTCATAAACCCAAGCTTGTTGTTTGTTGATGAACTTACTTCTGGCCTAGACTCAACCACAACACAAAGAATTGTCTCAGCCTTGTGGGAGCTAGTGTGTGGAGGGAAAACTGTTGTGATGGCAATATACCAACCTTCAAGTAGGCTATACTACATGTTTCATAAGGTGTTATTGCTATTAACACATTGTATTATGGAAAGGGATTCGAAGCCATGAACCCCTTAGATTTTCTGGTGGATCTTGCAAACGGTAAGCTTTATTTTCCAATGCATTTCAGCATATTAGAGTTCTGTGATTTTTATTGAATTTTGGTGCAAATTTGAGCCTTGACTGGTATATTTCCCCCCAAATATATGCTCATTATTGCCATAAATATGTTTAGCCAGGGATTGAAATTTTGACTTTCAACATTTATACAATTTACATTAGATAGATAAATATTATATTAACGTGAACTAGATTATGTGGCTACTAGTAGTACCCTAAACGTGAGTTCTGAGAATGTGCTTCTGATGTGAATACTTGATCTTGGATTATTCCAACCTTTAGTCATCATTATTGAACTTTGAGTAGTTGGGGTCTCTAACATCACTCCTCTCCTACTTTCTCCGCTCGTAATAATGGTTATCACTTCATTGAGTCCTAGGACTTTCTCCTTTCCTAAGATTTGGATTCAGACCTGGTCATATTCAGGATTCAGGCTTACCAAAAAATCATAGACTCTATCTTGTTCAATATATTCCTTAAGAATTGCTGAATCTTTTGCACATTTTGCTTTTATAAGTAATCCAATTCCATCCATAGGGATTTGAGTTGATTGGCATATTTTATAAATGATTTGTTTTCCTGTTTGACCGCCACAATTTTTACCTTTACATCATATATTTGGATAACATCCTTGGCCTTCAAATAGGTTTGTTCTACTGCCTTCCAAAATTTCCTTTACCGATTTAAGAAACATGTAGGTCTCATTAATTTTTGGGACCATTGAATTCCATAACCATGCCATGATCACAAAGTCTTCTTCATCCCATGTTTTGAACTTGGCATCTTATTCATCAGGAGCATTACCAATTATATGACTAACCTTTCCTTTTTCTTTCAAAATGGTCCGGATGAGTTGAAATCATTTCATATAATTCTTTCCATCTCAGAATTTAGAAGATCAAGAGCTTTGATACCATCTCAGAATTTAAAAGAATAATATATTCTTCTATATTAAATTATGAGATCATTGGACATATATACATGAGTTTGCTAGTTAGTTTATGAAATATAAATAACTAATCTTAAGGAGATAAATCCATATGATTGTGATATGGTTCTTAAATACATAATCCTAATATTAATATAAAGATACAAATGTGATACAAAATAAAATTACATCAACAATAAAATATAAAACTTCCTAAAATATAAACTTCCTAAAATATAATATTAACATGATTTTGACAGTTTCAATTAATTTTTTTTATAAAAATACAAATTTAAAAGTTCAAAGGAGTGTAATTTTGCAAATAGAAAACAATCTTAAATCTTAGAACTTATTAAAAAGAGATTTGAAAACTCAAATAGAATTCTTACATTACCGATACTCTCATTAATCCTACTTCTATCATCTTAATGTTCTCTTTATCTAATTGTTTAAGTCAAATACATACGGTACTCTCCATCAGAAGTTTCACATTAGCTAGCTAGTTCCGTTTCTTCATAACACTGCAACACAAGTGTTAACTTTGAGTTGAAAAGAAAAAGAATGTGTTATAGGAGAGAATCTTTTCAAAGTGAACCAAAAGCTAAAATATTGCATTCCCTATGTGATATTGTTGTCAAACTTCATTAACTATTTTGAGATTGATGAGGAGGACGAAGTTGTATAAGAGGTGAAGGCTCTGAACTAGATTTTAGCAGCCAATCTTAGTAAGATCGGGTTGAAGAAAAGGAAGAACAAAAAGTGGATTTGTAAAGTTGACAAGGAATCTGTTGCTCAAGATGATGATGTTGAAGACGAGTCAAGTGATGATGATGGTGATCACACTGAAGATGAAGATGGGGAAACTAACTTGAATTCTGAACAAGCTAGTACTAAAGGTGGAACATCTACTGCTCCTGCACAAGAATCTTATTCTAGGTTTGAGCAACTGATGATCAGTCAACTGAATAACATGGAAAACCAGAATCGGAGCCACCACCAGTATTGTGAGACACACTTCCAATTCATTGAGACTCAAGTTGAGGATATCCAGTTCAAGATAGGGACAATGTTCTTTCCACCAAACGATTAGCTCAAATCTTGCATACCTGGTGGTGCATTCTCTTCTATTTGATGAAGTCAATGGGGCAGAAGTAGAAAGTGTTGTGTTGTTGTGGTGTCCTTCGGTCTAGGAGTCTAGGTTGATGATGTTCTGTTGAATTTGTTGTGTGTTGTTTTATGTTTTTCTGCTACTGCTGCTTTGTTAGTTTATCTGCTATGTTTGCTGGTATATCCAGCTTTTGTCAAAAGTTAGTTGGTTATGTTTGCTTTTAATCAATATGATGATGCATGATAAGCGTTAGTTATTAGTGATTTTATGCATATTTTATGTTGATTTTATTATTAATTTAGTTGATTTTGTTATTAATTTAGTTGATTCTGTTATTAATTTAATTAAGTCTTGATTTTATTTCGTATTAGTTTGATTTCATGAAGATTTGGTATGATTTCGTTACTTAATTATATTTAATTAGAGATTTTGTTTTCGTTAATTATTTATTTTATTATTTAAATCTATTTTAATTAGAGATTTTGTTTATATTTATTATTTATTTCGTATTTAATGCGTTTTATTTTGTAAAGAGCGAATTTTGCTGAGAATTAGGTAAAATTTGAAGAGAGAAGACGGAAACACTGAAGTTAAGGAAAAGGGCATAAGTGACTTTTCGTTTAAGCAATGGAAACAACATGGGCTTATTAAAAGGAAGCCCTAATTGGGCGTGTCAAATCTGTTGGAGTGTGAATCACGAGATAACAACCCAATTTGACCTAATGCAAGGAGCGAAAGTTATAAAAGGAGAGCTAGGTCAACGTGATCATCATCATCCATCATCTAGCACTCTCTAGAGACTTGGGAGGCAGCCGTTGCAATCAAGATCCATTCTTTTTCTTTTCTTTTGTGTTTTCATGCTACCATACATAGCTAATTCTCTTCTTCTTGGGACTGGATATAATTTCTCAACTTCAAATGCACTCTTAACGCTGGTTTGATATCATTAAATTTAATTACCTTTGTTTACGTTTCATTATATCTTGATTTATTTTAGAATTCTTATTGTGACTGGAAAACACTTTTTGGATTAGGAACCAAACGTAAACACATTACATGTATAAGTTCAGGGATGAATTATAGTGTAATGACTGCTTATAGCAACTGATCTTAATGTTGATTAGGTTATTATAGCAACTAGGGATAGAAGCTAGGTAATTTAATTTATGAATTTCAATGCTAGAGGAATCAGATTGAAAATGTTTTTATTTGTGCAGATCGGTAATTAGAAAAGATGATATTGAATTAGGTTAAGAGTGTACACGAAAGAGAGTATTACATTCAATCCCAATGCCTTTATTAATATTGAATTCACACTTTTACTATTAATTGTTTTGTTATTACGATTATTAATTCATTCAATCATTATTCCTTGTTTGCTCATTCATAATACAATTAATCTTGATTCAATTTACAATCAAATTTCATTCCCTATGGATACGATACTCTTCTTACTTACTATATTATTTGAGGACTCAGTACACTTGCTGAAAATCGGTTAATAATGTATGATATGTACTAATGAATTGCTATTATGTAATCGTGCCTTTGGTTAATGAAATATGTTATCTTTTGTGTTACTGTCTACTTCACTATGTTTGGTGAAGTACACTTTATAGGGATATCAAATTATGGGGGAGCTATATAATAGACGGTTAATTGATTAAAGAAAGAACAATCATATGCTACACAACTCAACACACCATGGTTTGTCTTCATCAAATTGGGGGTGATTGTTAGCACTGAGAGTTGCTAGAAGATTAGATGAAGCTAATAAGTTGATGAAGTTCTAAACCTAATGTTCATAAGTGGATTACATGAAGACTTTATGAAGATTTGTGGAGTTTGGTTTAGAACTTAGGTTGTGTGTTGTGTGTGTTTGGTTTGATCTCAAATCAGTGGTGCATCCAATATCATTCAAAAATAAGCTCTAAGAATAAAATCTGATTTAACAAAGTTCTAAGAAATTATTAAAATCAGAACTTGTTTTTAAAACCGTTTTCTGTTAAAGTAAAATAATCTATTGAATGTGTTAAACAATCGATTGAATTTTAAATGACAGTTGTTTATAAAAGGTTGGTACACATTTTGAAACAAACATGAAAAACATTCAAAACATTTTCTGATCAAGAGTTGTGAGTTTTCAAAAGAAAGAAAAACACCCTTCTTGTCTTGTGATCAAGATAATTCAAATCTCATACATCAAGAACTGAAGTCTGATTGATTCTGGAGCCTTTGAATTGACTGTTCACTAATAGAAGTGTTTGTATTGTTGTGTTCATCATAATTCTTTCATTGTATCAAATACTGTGTTGTGGTGAATTACCAGGTGTTGTAATTCTGTGAGTACAGTGGGTTTTGTACGGTGGTTGACGTGTTGTAGGGTTCAGTAGATTGTTTATTGCTGGGAGCAGTGTGTTCTTGCAGAGTGCAAGAGTCTGTATTGTTTTAAATGATCATCTTGATCTTGAGTAGTGGAAATCCTTATTGTTGAGTAAGGGACTGGACGTAGCCCTTGAGGAAGGCTGAATCAGGATAAATCTTTCTGTTCTTGTTCTTTCTTGCTCACTTCTTGAACTATTCTTGCTGATTTTCTTGATTTTCAGAGTCTGATAAAATTCTTTAACTGTGATTAATTGATCAACATTCTCATAATACTTTGAGTATTCTTGAAATCATCTAATTCCTCTGTATACAGTTTACTCAACGTATTTCTAAATCTAAATTGCTTTCTAATTCATTGAGTTTATTGTTAATCAATCTAATTTTTTGAAAAAATTGTTTTTCTTAATAATTGTATAATTTCAGTTTTCAAATCCTAAACAGAATTTGGTTTATTTGATATTTGATTCTTTATACTCAAAACTCTTTTCAACAATTATCTGAAATAATTCCTTGAGTTCTTGAATTGTGTTTCAAGAATTTACTTAAACAGTTTTCTAGTTTTCCAGAATTAAAATATGTCTCCAGTTTACTATTTCTGTGTGATTGTTATTGTTCTAGAATAATTTTGCACCTTTGTTGATTGCTTCTTTATATCATCTTTAATAGTTTCTTTAAAGAATCTTCATTTCTCATATTGTAAAGGTACTTTTGCGAAAATATTTCAAGAGTTCAATTCACCCTTCTTGAACTTGGCCAAAACTTGTTTTACAAGTTGAACATGCAAAATGTGTGATGGATCAACTTGGTTTAACCAAGTGTAAGGATAACATAATTGGAAGCCCTTACTTGAGGGGGGTTTCTGGGAGAGAGATAAAGAGGGTTAGTATTGCACAAGAACTGCTCATACACCCAAGCTTATTGTTTCTTGATGAACCTACTTCTTGCCTAGACTCAACCACATCACAAAGAATTGTCTCAACCTTGTGGGAGCTAGCATGTGGAGAGAGAACTGTTGTGATGACAATACACCAACCTTCAAGTAGGCTATACTACATGCTTCATAAGGTGTTATTGTTATCTGAAGGGAACACATTGTATTATGGAAAGGGATCTGAAGCCATTGAATATTTTTCTAATATTGGATATGCCCCATCATTGGCCATGAACCCCTCAGATTTCCTATTGGATCTTGCAAACGGTAAGCTTTATTTTCCAATGTATTTTAGCATATTAGAGTTCTGTGATTTTTATTGAATTTTGGTGCAAAATTAAGCCTTGACTAGTACATTTTCCCCCAAATGTACACTCATTATTGCCATAAATATGTTTAGGCAGGGATAGAAATTTTGACTTTCAACATTTATAGAATTTATATTAGATAGATGAATATTATGTTAACGTGAACTAGATTTTGTGGCTACTAGTAGTACCCTAAACGTCTGGGAATGAGCTTCTGATGTGAACACTTGATCTTGGATTATTCCAACCTTCATTTATCATTACTGAACTTTCAGTAGTTGGGATCTCAAACATCAGTCCTTTCCTACTTTTTTCAATCCTGATAATCGCTACCACTTCATTGAGTCCTAGGACTTTCTCCTTTCCCAAGATTTGGATTCAGACTTGGTCATATTTAGGATTTAGGCCTACCAAAAAATCATAGACTCTATCTTCTTCAACATACTCCTTAAGGATTGCTGAATCTCCTACACACTTTGCTTTTATAACTTGATAGTAATCCAATTTCATCCATAGGGATTTGAGTTGACTAACATATTTTATAACTGATTTGTTTTCTTGTTTCGCCGCCACAATTTTCACCTTTACATCATATATTCGGGCAGTGTCCTTTTCAAATAGGTTTGTTCTACTACCTTCCAAAATTTCCTTCATTGATTTAAGAAACATGCAGGTATCAAAAATTTCTGAGACCATTGAATTCCACAACCATGCCATGATCATGGAGTCTTCTTCATCTCATATTTTGAACTTAACATCCTCTTCATTAGGAGCATTACCAATTATATGGCTGATCTTTTCTTTTTCTTTCAAAATGGTCCTAATGAGTTAAAACCATTTGAGTTAATTCTTTCCATCTCAGAATTTAGAAGGAATAATATATTCTTCAATATTAAATTATGAGATCATTGGACCTATATATACATAAGCTTGTTAGTTATTTTATGAAATATAAATACCCGATCCTAAAGAGATGATTGTGGTATTGTTCTTAAATACATAATCCTAATATTAATATAAAGACACAACTGTGATATAAAATAAAATTATATCAAGAATAAAATATAAAACTTCCGAAAATATAAACTTCATAAAATATAAGATTAACCTGATTTTGACAGTTTCAATTATTTTTTTTTATAAAAATACAAATTTAAAAGTTCAAAGGAGTGTAATTTTACAAATAGAAAACAAATCTTAGAACTTATTAAAAAGAGATTTGAAAGCTCAAATTGAATTCTTACATTACCTGATACTCTCATTAATCCTACTTCTATCAGCTTAATGTTCTCTTTATCTAATTGTTTATGTCATACATATCGTACTCTGCATCATAAGTTTCACATTAGCTAGCTAGTTCCCTTTCTGCATAACACTGCAGCACTGAATAAACTTAAGGTTGAAAAGAAAAAGGAAAAATCTATTAAGCACTTCTAAACCTATATAGGGAAGTTGACTAAGCTAGTTCTTTGTCACTCCAATCCTCATAAGAGCAATATAGGCTATAAGTCTGTAAACTATGACCATTATCAGCAGACCTAATGCAGCCATGAGTTGGTCATGCAATCCAAAATGGACCCCTATTTGCTTTATAGAAGGAAACTCCACAATTGGACACTGGCCAGTCAAACAAGGGTATGTCTCACCATCGGTATATTGAGATCCAATGAAGAGCTGGTAGGTGTAGTAGCTGATGGAAATGTACTTAATCCATGCTATAAACTTTGGAACATGCTGAACATAGAATCCACCAGCCAGCAAAAAGCATAGCATGATCACTGAGGCAAGTGTGGTTGCAGCTTTTTGATCCATTACAGAAGCACCAAGGGCAAGGCCTAGACCTTGTGCTGCTAACACATTGAGTAAGAGAGAGAGCAATGTGTACATGAAGTTTACCACGCTGGCCTTCAACCCTGCCATCCAATAGGTTATGAAAAGGAATATGGTGGGAAGAACAAGTTCCATGGGAAGGTCAGCTACCACCCTTGACATGAAATATGAGGAAAGCCTGTACATTCCAGAAGATCTTTCTTTCTGTAGCATCATTAGCTCTTGAGGAAAGGTGAAAATTGCTTGAAAGAGAGGGAAAAAACCCCAGAAGCCAGATATGAAAAATAGAAGCCCAATCTGCATGCACACAGTATAGTAAATATCAATCAATCAAAATTGTGTTTAAGTCATTCCTGTCATAATTCTCTACCCAAAACTAACTCAGTGAAAACCAATTATACCTAAAAATTCAGAAAAACAATACTTAGATTCAGTTCTATATAGGTGTTTTTGATCTATGGTGTAATATTTCTGTAACTTTTACTAACCTTTAGTGCAATTTCTTTTATCATACAAAGTACTAAAATAAATTCTAATTCTGATTTGAGAACAATATAAGAACACCTAAGAAATCAAGCAAAGATTTTTGTCCATTCAAAAAGTAATTTTGTAAATTTACAGTTTTATACTTTCAGATATGTTAAGCTCTAGTAGAAAAATTTCAAGTGCACTAAATGAGTACAGGGTAAGTTCAGGAGTTGTACAGAAGATTGAGATAAGGTTCTATCTAAAATGAAAAGCGGATATTTTGAAATTTTTACCTGATCCTGCAAATGTGAGATATCAGACTTATACCAGAGTAGTCCTGAAATAAGAGCAACCACAAGGACCTGACAAACACGCAAAACAGAGAATGATTCATGCCTTCTCTCTTTGATATCTCTTCTTAGTAGTACAAGGAATTGCTGTGCCCAGTTGGTAGGCCATTTTTCAGAGCCCTTTTCTTGAAATCTGTTCTGGTCTTTGCCAGAGTCATTGATTCCATTAAGTGCTGGCTTCGATTGTGCAACATGGCTTCCCTTATATAGAGAAATCAATGTCTGTTTATCTACAGTATGATCTTCATTAAATTCGTCAGTGTAGATACCTGCAGTTATTCCAGAACTAGCAAAGTGAGTTGGAATAATCCAAGATCAAGTGTTCACATCAGAAGCTCATTACCAGAACTCACGTTTAGGGTACTACTAGTAGCCACAGAATCTAGTTCACGTTAACATAATATTCATCTATCTAATATAAATTCTATAAATGTTGAAAGTCAAGATTTCTATCCCTGCCTAAACATAGCAATAATAAGCATACATTAGTCAAGGCTCAATTTTGCACCAAAATTCAATAAAAATCACAGAACTCTAATGTGCTGAAATGCATTGAAAAATAAAGCTTACCGTTTGCAAGATCCAACAGGAAATCTGAGGGGTTCATGGCCAATGATGGGGCATATCCAATATTAGAAAAATATTCAATGGCTTCAGCTCCCTTTCCATAATACAATGTGTTCCCTTCAGATAGCAATAACACCTTATGAAACATGTAGTATAGCCTACTTGAAGGTTGGTGTATTGTCATCACAACAGTTCTACCTCCACATGCTAGCTCCCACAAGGTTGAGACAATTCTTTGTGCTGTGGTTGAGTCTAGGCCAGAAGTAGGTTCATCAAGAAACAACAAGCTTGGGTTTATGAGCAGTTCTTGTGCAATGCTAACCCTCTTTCTCTCTCCCCCAGAAACCCCCCTCAGGTAAGGGCTTCCAACTATGCTATCCTTGCACTTGGTTAAACCGAGTTGATCTATCACACTTTTTGCATGCTCAACTTTCTTTTCCTTGGTGATACTGTTGGGCAATCTGAGAAGTGCAGTAAAGACCAGGGTCTCAAGCACAGTCAAGTGGGGGTAGAGAACATCATCTTGTGTAACAAAGCCAGTGTTCCTCTTCATGGCATTTGAGAAGGGTTCACCATTGTAAGTTATTCTTCCATGAAGCTTCCCTCCAAGCCTGCCTCCCAATGCTGTCAGCAGAGTTGTTTTGCCACTCCCAGATGGACCTAACATGGCCAGCATTTCACCAGGTTCAACAACACCTGTCACTCCCTTCAGTATCTCTTTTACAACTCTCTCTCTCTTCTTCCCAAGTAATCCACCTTTCTTTGTCTTAATTTTGTACACAACGTCTTCAAACTGTACAAAGAAAAAATCAAGATTGGTTCTTTATTAGCATGCTGAAATTGAAAGAGACCAAAACCATTTTCTTGTACCATCATTTTAACATAGTTTTTCCGATGAATAAAAGAGAAAGATGAACAAAAAAGTGTGGTGTGTGCACGTGACTATCTAGCTTTTTTTATGGAAAAAAAAATTCGTTTTCAAAACCGTAGAATCCAGAATCAGAAGCCATGAAAAGAATTGTAAATACATACAGGCACGACAAACTTAACGTGACGACTCATTATGACAGAAACACGTAAAAAATATGCAGCCACTTGAAATGTATATAAACCAGGTAAGAAGTTCATGGGAAAATAGAGGAACACGTTGAAATGCATGCATATACCTTAAGAGTTACTTGACGTTTTCCTTTGATGAATAGGTCAGGGGGGGTTTCCACATTTTGAGACTCTACGTCTGTCATCTCTTGATGATCCATGTCTTCCTTCAATTTTCAGAGACACAGCTTTGAAACCCTTTTGATCTATGATTTCCCTGTGTCCCTAATAATCTCAGGAAGACAAACTGCAATGAATTTATAGTGATCTCACCGAGTCTTGTTCGTGATTACAACTGGGAAATCCCCTTCCACGATTCTATACTTTATATCACAATACCGTGAAGCGGTTCACCAATGTGTGTTGTATTTATACGTACGTAGCTTATAATAGCAAAAAATGTATGTTTCTGTACTTTGCACTAAATGTTGATTAATGCTGACATAAGAAAGGAGTATAATGTTCATATATGTCATGTGTACTAGAATAAAAAGAGGAAACATCTAGTGGAAGAAGCGTTTCGAATAATATTAAGTATGTGAATTAAACACACTTTATTTTGTTTGTTTTTTCTTCTAGAATGATTTAAGTTCTGTTGCTTAACTTCCGCGTTCAGAGTGGAAGCTATTAATTTCTGTTACATATATAGATACAGCTGGCTGAATATCCATATTTTGTGCTATCTTTAACAGTAACATGAACTTTCTTTGCACCTTTATATAGATATCGTATGTGGTTTAACAATGTATTGTGATATGACGTGCAAAATCATTCTGTATAGACTTGCGGATTCTATGCAGACATTATTAAAAACATCTTAGGAAATATTCATGTAATAACTGAAAACACGTTTTTTGTGATGAGGTTCATCGTATAATCGCATGGTGTTAGGGATGATTGAGGAGAAATATGGTCAAAATCAAACTGTGAATGACACATTAGTGGTACTTTTGCTCATCACACAATCACCCTTTTAAGAGTTTTCTTTCTTATGATCAAGGATTTAGAGGGAGAAGATAGTTTTATAATCTAATACTACAGTATGATTAATCAATAATTTATAATAGTTGAGGAATAATTAAGGTTAAATAACTTACTTTAATATAAGTTGTAAGTTTTTTCAAAGTTATAGTTGGATTTTTTTTTTTCTCATTAAAAAAGATAGTTGGATGTATTTTTTAAATAAATTGAAAATCACTTATCAACTAAAGATAAAATCCTTTCATATATAACAATTCAAATATTTATTTGTGTATATATATTAAAAGGCTCAAATTACTTGTAAATAAATTGGTAATAGAATCTTTCAAATTATAAAATCAAGTTAAGTTGTTTCTAGTTATGAAGATTAATAGTAAGGGACGACTTTAGGTTTTACTTGTCTCCATATTAAAAATAAAAACATAATTTTTTATAAAAAATTAAAAATATGATATTATCAATATTAAATATATTAGTAGAATATCTTTATAATTACTCTAAAAAACATTTTAGACTGTGCTGTCTCACGATTATATGTTTTCTTGATATACTTTTCTAATTACTTTTTTTTATTTCTTATATTGGTTTTATTATATTTATGATAGCATTCGTGGTATATTAGATATTAATGACCTAAATTAAATTCAATAACAAATTATTATTTCATATTTTTCTGTCAACTAAATGTAAAAGATCATAATTGTATAAATTTTATAAACATGATATCAAATAAACTAAAATACTTTAATAAATTAAAAATACTTTAATAATTTAAAATAAAAATAAATATTTAGACGGATATAAAATATGTATATACATATCTATGTTCAGTTAATTTAAAATTTCATCTTACGATCATACAAAATTTGTTTTTCTAAATTTATTTGTTATCTCTAAGTATTGAGAACCAAACCAATTTCAACTTTAAAAAGTTTAAATTTGTTAAATTTAAATAAAATAAAAGACAAAAGATTAAAAAATAAATAAAACATCAAACGAAAAAATTAGAACAACAATATATTATATTTAGATGCACATGACAAAAAAATATATAACAAAATAATTATATTTAATTATATAATTTATGTAGAAGCTTAATTTGCACACAATTAATGCAAATACTTTTCCAATGTCAACCAATTGGAAATTAGTTTTTATGAGACTTTTAAGGTAATTATTATCAAAGTCAACAAATACACCATATATGATAGTTTATAATTAAATAATAATGTAAAAAAAATCATGTTTATTTGTTATAACTTCTTTTCAGCCTATATTTACGTTTTTATTATATTTATTTATCATTATTTAACTGTCAAGACCAATATTAGTTACAAAAACATTTAATCATCTCCTTTAAGGTTGGTGATTAAACTTTATATATAATAAAAATATATTAATAATTAAAATTGAGTATTTGACCTTTTTTTATTAAATACAAACAAAATCACATGTGCTTGAATTTGGTTAAATCTTTCAAAAGTTTAAGACCAGAGATCCAACTTGATATTCAACACTGAAATTTTGTTTTACAGCACATTGATTTCTTTTCTTGAAAAAAAATAAAAAAATCATTAAATTAATAAATATATATACACACACTTTTAGCTTACCTAACATTTTCTTATAATTTTTTCAGACACAATTTAAAAGGAAAATATTGATTAAAAACTTATATTTATCTCATCAATATAAATGTACTATCAGTGTAAATTATTTATACAAACATTAAATAAAAAATTATCTTATGTTACATAACCATTTTATCAATTAACATGACATGGCGTATACAATAAATTTCTATTAGACGTGTATTATTATAAAATTTAGATTTAAATAAATTTTAATTCATCACTAGATTATCTAATTTTTATTTAAATACCTAAAACTTTTCTAATAATCTTTGTAAACTTCATGTTAAACAATTTTTCTAAACTAAGTATTTAAGAAATTATAAAATTTAAACCTTTTAATTGGATGTGAGGTTGGTCAGAAGATATGAGATAACTATATAGATGGTTAGGATTGTTTTCTGTTAGACATAATGACATCGGGAACCATTATGAAAATTTCTATGTTATTGGTTTGAGTAAAAAAACAAATCTGATATGAAAAGTAACGTGGGAGCAATTGTGAGTGAATTTTAGAAACTTATAAACAAGATGCTCTTTCAAGATGGTGTTGAAATTTTAGCAATGACATAGCTGGAAGTGTGGTTATGGGCAAAGTACAGAAATAAGGATTGAACAGAGAAATAAGGATTGAACAGGTTGTATTCTGATTGGTATCTATTTCCTATGGATTGTTTTGAAAATTATTAAGTAAACATAGTATGGATTGATAGGTGAAAATCTGACTTAGAGACTATGAAGTGGGAATAAGAGGGTAAGATGCGATGTATTTGGTATGGTGTGTGTTGTGTAGGTTACAGGCCTCATCTTGTGTAGCAAAGAATGATTTTGAAGTTTAAGAGACATTGAGAATTACTAAGTATTTTTAACCTGCATAGTAGTTAACATATCTCTTCAACAACAAAGCTATACTTATTCAAGAGGAATGCGGAAAAGACTTAATGAAAATCAGAACCAGGACGGAGTAGATCAAGACCACATATTAAAGGATTAATGCTAGGACAAATATAATAAAGTGGTTTAATACTATTATCCTGAAGTATCATGAAAGCTTGATTGGTGTTTTCATTATTTAGAATTTTAAGTTATTGTGATGTAATTTCTTGCCTGAATTTTAAGTTATTAGAATTTTAAGTTGTACTTGTTGAATCTGTACGTAGTTTTTAATAAATAAGATTTAGTTGTTTCACTTAAAAACAACTTACTATTCCAACTTACTATTCCAAGTAGTGATTTCTTTTCTTCTTATATAAGGGTTAGAACACAAAGAGTTTTTATTAATTTTAATTCTTCGTCTTTAAAAAAAAAAAGAGGAAATTGGGCTTCTATTTTTCATATCTGGGGTTGTGGGGTTTTTTCCCTCTCTTTCAAGCATTTTTCACCATTTCTCAAGAGCTAATGATGCTACAGAAAGAAAGATCTTCTGGAATATACAGGCTTTTCTCATATTTCATGTCAAGGGTGGTAGTTGACCTTCCCATGGAACTTGTTCTTCCCACCATATTCCTTTTCACAATCTATTGGATGAAGGGGTTGAAGGCCAGCGTGGTAAACTTGATGTACACATTGCTCTCTCTCTTACTCAATGTGTTAGCAGCACAAGGTCTAGGCTTCTGTAATGGATCAAAAAGCTGCAACCACACTTGCCTCAGTGATCATGCTATGCTTTTTGCTGGCTGGTGGATTCTATGTTCAGCATGTTCCAAAGTTTATAGCAAGGATTAAGTACATTTCCATCAGCTACTACACCTACCAGCTCTTCATAGGATATCAATATACCGATGGTGAGACATATCCTTGTTCAACTGGCCAGTGTCCAATTGTGGAGTTTCCTTCTCTAAAGCAAATAGGGGTTCATTTTGGATTGCATGACCAACTCATGGTTGCATTAGGTCTGCTGATAATGGTCATAGTTTACAGACTTATAGCCTATATTGCTCTTATGAGGATTGGAGTGATAAAGAACTAGCTTAGTCAACTTCCCTATATCAGGTTTAGAAGTGCTTAATAGATTTTTCCTTTTTCTTTTCAACCTTAAGTTTATTCAGTGCTGCAGTGTTATGCAGAAAGGGAACTAGCTAGCTAATGTGAAACTTCTGATGCAGAGTACCATATGTATTTGACATAAACAGTTAGGTAAGAGAACATTAAGCTGATAGAAGTAGGATTACTAAGAGTATCTGTAATGTAAGAATTCAATTTGAATTTTCAAATCTCTTTTGAATAAGTTCTGAAATTTAAGATTGTTTTCTATCTGCAAAATTACTCTCCTTTTAGCTTCTAACTTTATATTTTTATAAAAAAATTAATTGAAACACATTTATTATACATGGTACATGCACCATAGACCCTTACCTACATTCATCATTCTAGAATTGTATTGTTGTTTTTTGAAGTGGACATGGTGAGTAATAAATGATACATTAAAGGTAAAAAGAAAAAAACAAAATATAAAATATTATAGATATTGAATTATAAAAATGTATACAGGAGGATCATGTAGAATACATTGACATTTTTACCCAATAGTAATAGTAACCACATAATGATGGCTGTTATTCAAAATATTATTACTAAAAAAAAACAATAAAGTTGAAAAAAATGATTAGCAACTTACAAAATTTTCTTCGGGCACTAATTGATGGCACTCTCTATCGAAGTTACATAAGAAAAGATAGGTTATTTAGTCAAGTTCACATCAAAACCTGCAACAAAAATTGACAATTACAATGAAAGAAAACACCCCCTGTGTTTCAAAGGCACGTGGGAAAATAGTTGGTAGTACTGCGGGATTAGTGGTCCTTGATTAACTTTAACGTACATTTTTAACACCTTGTTAAACTATAATTTATCATCTGAATTTGTCTGACTTCACTTAGCTTCAATTGCTCAAATTAAATTCTTTTAAAACTTTATAAAATTCAAATTTCTATCAACATTATTTAACCCTGCTATTATGGGGCTTTGAAAATTGAAATTTGTGTTTAAGGAAGAATTTTAATTCACTGTTCTTTACTTTAACATCATTGCACAAATATATCAAATGAGCACTTAACTTAATTAAAATATGTATGAAATATACTGCTAATAAATAAATAATATACTAATGTTAGAAAATAATGACTTATATTTTTAATATTTTATATCTTAATTATAACTAAATCATTTTCGCATTATATAATTTTTTTCTCTAATTAAAACAGTATAATTTAAATCTAACTTATATTTATTAAGTCACTAACACAACAAACATGACTATATAATTAATAACTATAAATATAAAAAAAATCGCATATATTAAAAGAATTCTCTTTTGTTCTTTTAAATTATTAAACTCATTAATAATTAAAATAAAATTAAAAATTAGAGAAATATATTTATTGAAAAGAAAATATATTATAAACAAGTCACAGTTAAGACCTGATTATAAATAAGATTTCATTTTACGTTTCAAAATAGAATTATAAAAATATTTTAAAAATCAAATATTTAAATTAGTTAGTGTTAAAAAGTGAAAAAAAAAATACAAAATATAATTATTCAAGTTCTTACGTTCCAAACATTTAAAGAACAATTTTTTTCATGAAAAATAGTAAAAACTAAATACTATATTATAAAATCAATATTTCACAATCAAGTGGATTAAGAGAGAATAACCTTTTTTTTTTTCTTAAAAAAAATGAACAGATGTGAGAAATGGGTAGAAAAAGTAAATCTATATTTTAGTTCATTTTTTCTTCAGAAATGGAACATAATAGGTGAGAAATGTGAAAAAACAAAGAGTTTTTATCTTCCTGTTGAAAAGACAATGAACTAAATAAATAAGGAGATATATTTTTCTTTTTTTTCTATACATGGTTTTTTTTTCATTTATGATATTATATATTGATAATAACAAAATTAAAATTTATGTTTTAATTATTTATTTTAATAATATTCTAGAAAAAAATAAACCATGTATTTTGAATTACAATGTCAAAGTTAGAATAGACGGTCTATTGTGATTATTGTATATCTTTATTATTATTATTATTATTATTATTATTATATATATATATATATATATATATATATGTTTAGTAATATTCAATGAGATATGATTGGTTATATTTTGTAGTATTGATTGTATTAGCGGATCTTGAATCGATAACAGATTTGTAGGAGAAAGTTTAGAGAAACATTGATATATATATTTTAATCTTCTGAGAAATAAAGAAAGTTGTGGGGTATTTTGTCATGGTATTAGAGCCAGACCCATATACACCCAACATATTGAATCATGCCTGAAGACCCCAATATGGTAACCGTCAATGAAAAACTATCTTTCCTTACGACATAGTCACTCTTTACAATCCTGACCACTTGATTATGCAGGTACAATTGAAGGGTCATTCAACTGAGAAGATGACCGGTAAGCAAGTATCATGGATAATAGACACAGGAGACTCGAACCACATTACAAAAAATTTGAGTGATTTACATAACTTACGAGCCATATCTCCATGTCATGTTAGTTTACTAGATGAGAGCAATATTATGGCTACCAAAGAGGGATCCATTAATTTTTGCAGTGATTGTCCTTGAGAATGTTTATATATGTCTGGATTATCTTGCAATTTAATTTCTGTGTTGCAACTTATAGATAATTTCAATTGTACTATTCAATTCACTCATAACAACTTATAGATAATTTCAATTGTACTATTCAGTTCACTCATAACATGTGTGTAATACTATTATCAAAAATAAAGAGATGAACAAAAATGAATAAAAATGAACATAGGATATGAAAATAAAAATATTCTCTCTGTTTTTCTATATTTGATCAAAAATAAAGAATTGAATATATACCAGTGTTATCCATATCAAATAAGGGAAAATATCGAAGAACCCAAAAGTCTGTTATAACTTTATAACGAAAATCATAACGGGTTATGGCAGAAGCATTGTGATTGAAAAAAATAAAATATATACATATAAATATTTAAAAAATACAGAAATATAATTGTATTGCAAAAGTAATAAAAGAGACAATCATAACTAATAACATACTAATAATATTATTATGTCAAAACATAATAATAAAACAGAAAAGATAATATAAATGTCCTAAATTTTAAATTTTTTAACTATGTGACTCTTCTTCCATGTCAGTAATGAATGGTAGAAGGGTTAAAAAAATTGTAAACAGTAAGTTAAATTATATAATATTTAATTAGCCAGGATAAAAAAATCAATTCAGTTAAAAAGTTAAGAATTAAAAAGTTTAAATTATAGCTTAAATTTAAATTACAACAATTCAATTTAAATTATAACTGTTAGAATTTAAATTATAGTCAATTAAAATTATAACTGTTATGAGTTAAGTTAATCTACTCTAGGTTAAATTTATTGGGTCAGATAAGGCCCAATTACTATCATTGTCATTTTAAATTAGGGTTAGGTAGTCAGCCACCTATTCTGTAGCCCAATCTATATCTGTTGCACCTCTGTCCGTCGCGTCCGCCGCGTCTCTGTGACCGTCGATCATTTACAACTGTCGTGTATTTGCGGCCGCGGCACACGTAGCGGCTCTGTGCACGGTGCACGTCCGTGTGCGTTGCTATGTGCTTTTCCGCCTTTTTTGATCTATCCTAATATCATTTTACACAGAAATCGGCCGCCACAGAAAATTTGATTGACCATCGTCATGTGCTGGCGTCGGCTAAAAAACCGCCACCGCATTCCAGCATGACGCTGCTATATTACGCAGAAATCGGCCGCCACAGAAAATTTGATTGACCATCGTCATGTGCTGGCGTCGGCTAAAAAACCGCCATCGCATTCCGCCATGACGCTGCTATACCGGATATTTAATAACACTGATATATACAAGTATTGTACCCATTATAAGTATAGCTAAATAAAGAAAACAAAATAAAATGATTACAATATGATAAAGATGAATTGATGGTATTTTGATTTGACAAAATCACATAATTGATATTAATTTACTTGTCTGCTAGGAAATGAGAAGCAAATGGATGAGACTCTTCTTCAATAATGTGACAGCCTATTTCTATATGTTTGGTTCGCTCATAAAACACTAGATTTGCTACAATATATCTTGCTGAATCATTGTCACAATATAAAAAAGATGGTTGCTCAAAAGAAACTTTCAAATCTTGAAGAAGATAGACTAGTCATTTAATTTCAGAGGTAACAGTGGTCATTGCCCTGTATTCAGCTTCACATGAACTTTTTGATATTGTTTCTTGCTTCTTTGATTTTCAAGATATAAGGGAATTTCCAAGATACACACTAAAACCAGTAACTGATTGTCTTGAATTACTACAGGTGCCCCAATCACTATCACAACAAGCTTTTAGATAGGCAGAACTGTTGGAAGAGAAAAACAAACCAAGATTTGGATCTCCTTTAATATATTTGAGAATTCTAATTGTTACATTATAGTGAGCAATTGTAGGCTTATCAAAAAATTGAGAGAGTTGTTGAACAAAAAATGTGATGTCAGGTCGAGTATTAGTGAGATACATAAGCCTTCTCATCAACCTTTTATAGGCATGAACATCAGTAAAAGACACACTTCCAGTAGAAGACAATTTAACAAGATTATTCATAAGAGTGACTGCATGTTTGCAGGCTAAACGACCTGCATCTGTTAACAATTCCAACGCATATTTTCTTTGATTCATCGTTATCTCTTTCTTACTTCTTAGTACTTCAAAACCAAGAAAATATCTTAAATCACCAAGATTCTTTATTTTAAATATCTTATTCAAAGCTTCTTTGACTCGGTCAATCTCTTCTTTATCATTTCCTGCCAAAATTATATCATCCAGATACATCAATAATATAATGTTATAAAAGATTCTTCAGAAGAAGAATTAATAAACAAGGAATAATCAAAGATCCTTCAGAAGAAGAATTAATAAACAAGGAATAATTATTCATAAATTGAGTGTATCCCATAAAAAATAAAAAAGATGACAAATTAGCAAACCCTCCCTGTCAGCCTACTTAAGGCCATATAAAGCCTTTTTTAATTTACAAACTTATCCTGGTTGAATAGAAGTCAATTTAGGAGAAGCAACCATGTATCATCTTCTTTCAACTCTCCACGTAAAAAAGCATTATTTATGTCTAACTGTTTTAACTCCTAGTTATATATAAAGACATGTATACATCATCTTTCAACCTTTATTTTAAATATTCTTTTGATAAAAACTAATAAACCATTTTTCTAATTATAATCTATTTTACAAGACTTATTATCTTATAATGACAATTGTTATAAAAAATGTGAAACAATATAATTTTTTATATCAAAAAAACATATATTAATATATATTAGACGTAAAAACTTCACTAGAACTTACAAAACTAGAAATCAATTTGAGTTGAATCTAAATGTTAGCATCTACTACTTTTATTACTTAGTAAATTTTATAAAAAAAAAATCCCCGCTAATTACTGTTGCTGAAATCTCTTTTCATAATCACTTTTTTTTTTAATTGGAAGTTTTTTTGTCAAAAGCTTATCTATAATCAGATTTATTTGTTCACAAACTCAATTAATAAGTATTTTTCGTTCTTTCCTAAATATATAATTATTTTACTATCGTATAATTAATCACGTGTTTAATAATAAGAAAACACGAGATTAAATATTTGGATAATCACAAAACTTTAATCCTAACATAAGATTCAAGGGATGCCAAGTAAATCTAATCTAAAACTACCTCTTTCATCTCCACATCTTAGTTCATACAAAACCATATTGAAACAATTGGGGTAGTGAGTTCCCGCTTAGACAGAAACATTAGCCAAAGTTAAACATATATATTCCTACCAACAACAACAAAATGTACCATACAGGAGCCACAACATATTGGAGGAAATAAAACATCACACGTGTCTATGAATATCAAACAAAACACTGTCTTGGATTCGTTAACCAGATCGAAGACACAACCTTTGTTTGAAGATGTTGCCAAGAGCCAACTCTGAGTAATAAGGTTCATCTTGTTTACTAAATAAGTAATATCCAAAATGCCATTCGTTGAAGACAGCATTCGCTCCCAAATTGTCCAGCAATTATCCATTTCATACCCAAATAAATACTTGGCATCACTACCAAACGGTACCGCGGAAAAAAATGACTAAAAATATTTTTCTGATGTTTACAGTGACTAAAAAGGATGTGTGGCAGATATCTGATTTTGCCACAAGATTTTTCCTAAAAGTATACAAATGTGTTACAAAAAACTAAATTCTTTCCTTGTCACCTTCTCATCTAACAACGCCAGGAACTTTGTTGGATCAAAATCGCATACCCAAACTTTACAACGACCAAGAAACTCCTAAATTATGAAAAGTCACACCGATTCATCATTAATGATTCAGCCTAACATAAAAATAAAAATAAAATATGAACTATAAGAAATATATATATATATTACCTATTTTATTTTATTTAATAATATTTTTTTTTCGTATTCTACTTTTAGTCGTTTTTTTAAGTTCACATGTTAGATACCATTATGAGCTTATGAACCTTGACAGCGAGTATGGTAGTTTAAGTTTAACCATCGTGTAAAAAAAAAATCATAAAAAAAGAGAGAAAATAAATACAAAATCATGTTGGACAGAACTAAACTCGTGATAAAAAGAATGAAACTAAATTTTTATAAAGGAAAAGCTATACAAAATAAAAATCATAATCATGAAGTTGAAATATTACGAAAAGTTTAGAGTAATAAAAGAAGAAAGAATACTGAATCAAGTAAAATTCAATCTATTTATTAAATAACGAAGTTTTAATTAATGTTTGATCTTTTTGCAATAATTTTTTTTACGAGAAAATATTATATAAAAATATAAAGAAATAAGTAAAAGTTAATATAATTAACTGATTTTCCTAATATAATTGAACTTAATTTTTTTGTTACTTATAAATGATAATAGAGATGGTACTTTCTAATATTTGAATTCAAATTGCATAAAATTGTGGTTGCGCTTGTACTAGGATTAGGGTAGTAAATTACAACGCTAAGATTTAACTCTTTTTCTTAAAAAATAAAGGATTTTAAAATCTTTTTAAGTACGAGAGTGATGATATTGCTATCTTAATTCTAAAATAACTGCAGTTTTAACTATTTATAAAACTTTCAGAATGCATGATTGATATTTTCGCTTTCCAATGTAGTGTTAATTATTTTTTCCTAATAACAAAGGTTGTAGTCTTAAATAAAGAAGGATACAAGATGTATCTCTTTAACAACTATTAGGCTGCACGTTATATTCCTTGGATTTATTTTTATAAAAACAATAATTTTTCATATATAATCAAGAGTTGAAATAAGTATGATTAGGTTAAACTTTAGTAGATAGGTTTGAATTTGACTTTATTTATGATTATAATGCTTAAGTTTGAACTATTTATTTGTTATAGGTCAATTTTAAAATTTGGTCAAACCTTATCTAGTTTGAAAGTTTACTTATATTATTTGTTGTATGTAAGGCCACTAAACGAGTTAATAAATATTTTAAAAAATAATTATTAATAATTATACATTATAAATTATATATTATTAAATATAAATTATAGTGTTAGACAATAATAATAATAATAATTGTTTGTATTTTAAAACTGTTATCTATGACGTTTAATATTTTTTTTAAAATAAACATACATAAAAAACTGACTTTTTTTTTTTAATAAAGAGAGCAAACTTTATATAAAAAAATTGAAATATCGTTAGATCAAGTTTCTTTTACACAAATTATGTGTATAAAAATTTATATTAATATAAAAACAATTGATATCTCATTCATATACTTTAAAATTGACTTAGTATATAATATTTTTTGAAATATATACAAACATGAATAATTTGATTATGATCTATTATTTCAGAAAAATATAAAGAAAACACAAAAAGAGCTTTTTAAATTCTGTTTTGTGGATATTTAAACACAATAATATTTTAGTAATAATAATAAACTGAACAGATAATTTATGATTTGGTATTTTATTACAACAATTAGACTCAAAGTCTAATTAGAAAGACAAACTATAAAAATAATAGAAATTAAATACTTGTAACTTTGCACACAACAGAGTGTTTTAAAGATTCGAAACCCACTTTCATATTTAGGTTTAATGTAGTCTTAAATTTGGTTTCTTCCATTAAGGTAACGATTTGAGAGATGAAAAATTATACATAACAGATACATAAGGTCGTGTCACTTAATTCAAAATTTTAAATAAACAACAAAAATTACACTTGTAATATTGTTAAACATAATAATATTTTAATAATAATATAAACCCTTGCAGTCACTTAGTATGGTAGAATGAAGGTATATATTTTAAGATTAATTTTATTCATAACTAATTTAGTAGGGTACCCTTTTTTCAACAAAAAAATGATTAAAAGAAAAAAATCTAAACGTGTATTTTACTGGGAAAAAGAAAAAAAGAAAATCAAAAGGAGTGTTTGGCCCGCGGATTAAAGCATTTTTATAATTTGTGTGGTGGCTTTTGGGGTTGCTTTTCCACTTGAAAGAAGTTGGAAGTGAAGAAGCAAATTGGTGATGAGTTTTAGTTGAGGTTAGGCCTGAGTCAAAAAACACATGCTTCCACTCTCTGGTTTGGCCAGCCACCAAACTGACATGTTTATCCAGTTCGGCGCCTACAGAACACACCATACAACCCTTAACCAATGTGTGTCATGCCCATGCAACACTTTACATCAACAAACCCTAACCAAATATCAAATATCTTCCTTCTTCCATGCTAAATATCTACCTCCCTTCACACCACTTTCCCTATACACTCTTTTCTTTCTCTTAGCCTCCAAAGGAATAAGGAGACACAACAACTTACATGTGCTTCTCTGCTTCACTCTTTCTTTTATTCACCAATGCCCTAGAGTGGTATTAAAATTATCTTTCATTTTTTTAAACTAGTTCCTTGTTATTCGTCTTTTGACTTATGGAATATTCTACCAAGTTTTTCAACTTTTGATAGGAAATAGTGTCTCTTTTTTTTGTGCATAAATAATCTAAATCAGCGTTTTATATTAACTGGATTTCCGGGGCTTGGTGTCTGGTTTAGTTTCCTAACTTTTTGGAGATGTTTCTTTGATACAATATTGACAAGGAAAAACATATTGCACTTGCCATTTTTCTATTTGAATGGAACTTCTGAAAAGTGGAATGAATGTAAAATTTTATCCCTTAAACTATTTTATGAAATGGATAAAATATTGAACTATCATAAAAAAAAAAATCTCTTAATTTTTAATTCTTTTATCAACAATAAAAATATTTAAAAATGGGTGCTTGAAATTATGAAAAAGTTAAAAAAGTTCCTAAGATTTTGTCTCACAGGTTTTATAGTATAGTTCAAACTAGTATCTCTGCCCCTATATAATATTTGCCTCAAAGTCTCAAATCAAACATCCAGCTAAGATAATTGTTTATAAAAGGTGTGCTTTCAATCACAAAACAAGTCGTAACCCTTATGCGCTGCTTAATATAGAATCATTCCACTTTTAGGAATATTATGTTTTAATATCAATTGATAGATAAATAATATAATTATACTACTGTTTTTCCTTACAAATATATCCAAGTTTATATAAACTAGTAATTGATGTTTGAGGAGTTTTATCTGGTCAAAGTTTCCCATATTGTTCCCTATTATCAAAATTCACTTTGGCTTTTTATTTCTAAAAGGTGTATAGGCCTAGTTAAAGTTGATTTGGAGGTTGATTTTTTAGTTGTTATTAGGAAAGTGAAGTTTTTATGAACAAATTGTTAGAAAAGTAATATTTTTGTTGAGCAGTGATCTTCATAAAGATAAATAGTAGTAGGGATAGTTCGAATATAAAATGAACATTCATTCTGAAAAGACCTTTAAAACTCAAGATAGTAAGAGTTAAGGAAGAATATATAAAAGCAAGAAATGCGATTATCAATTTCTACTGTTTTCTTTCTTTTGATGTTATTATATAGGTTTTTGAACCTCTATAGATAAATATAAATATCAACACATAAAATTATTAGGGTTAAACTATTATTGAATTGATTACTACGAATATATGACAAAATGAATATTGTATCCGATATGTCAATTACACAAGGCTTCTACTTAAGAATCTGAATACTTTCTAACATGTGGACGAAAACTTTATCATTTTATGAGGTTTTGTAGCTTAATTTTCGTGTATCTAACTGTTTTTTAGTTATTTCTTAAAAAAATCAACTTTAAGTTAAGTTGGAGCTCATATATAAATTAACTAAATAATGAATATAAATACCTATCTTCGAATATATTGAAGACAACAATAATCTAACTGTTCTTACATTAAGTTTTTAGAATAAAATAAGTTTTGAAAATTATCGAGACAACTTGGTGCAGAACTCTTAAAATAAGCTAAGAGCAATTAATTTTTTATGTGAATCATTGTACTCTTGGTAATACGAACCAAGAGTTATTAAGTTTTAAATGTAGATCTATATACAACTTGTAGTATAAAATAAAAGCAATTATGATGTACAACATTTAGTACATTAAACTCTTAAATTTTTTGTATAGATTAATGTACAACATTTTAAGTCATTAATATAAATTATTATACAACTTAAAAATATTAATATCTTGATATAAATAATTGTATGACTTATAATCTAACTTAGACAAATTAAATTCATGATGTGAATAATTTAACAAATTACTCTTAATTAATACTTATTATTGTACAACTTTTAGTATAATTTTGAATAGTTAAATTCTTAATATAAATTATTATTCAACTTTAAGTGCCTTAGTAGAAAAATGGGATTTAACATCTATAGTATGAAGACGATTAAATACAAAAACGACATGAAAAACTATGGTGACATTTTTTGTAAATAAATGAGCATCCATAATGTCGGTTAGACAAAAATTGACGTTATAATATGCACACAACATCAGTTAAATAAAAGAACTGTCATGGATATATCAGTAAAATGTAAAAATTCAAAATTTTAAAATTTTTAAATGACGGGTGAGTCACCACATTGGTTGGGAGCTTTAAACCGATGTGGTGTTTTTGACCATGACGTAGGTTCTGGTAGTCCAATCGACGTCATGGTCACTCTAATAACATTGGAAAAAATTGGATAAAATTAGGGTTCTCCCACATTGGTTCTTAGGCTTCTAACTGACGTGGTTCTGCTTGTTTTAACTCAACCACATTATTTTTACTCTTACACTCTTTGCTTCTCTCTCTCATTTTCACTCTTGTGTGTGTTGCTTCTTCACAATTCTCTCTCGCTCACATTGTCATTTTCTCTCTCGTGCATTCTCTCTTGCATTCTGCCTCGCTTTCTTGCTCATGTTCTCACTGGTACATGTTGTTCTCCCTCGCATGTTGTTCTCCTCCTTTACTCTCATTGTCTTTTGTGATTTTATTCACTTCATTTTTACATTTTTTGGTTTTGGTAGATTTCGTTTAGGTCGATTTTCGTTCACTGGTTTTACCCTCACTGTCTACAAGAGGTATGTTTATCTTTGTATCCTTAGAATGTTTTCTGGATGTTTGTCTCACAGATTTAGGATTTCAAAAATTTTTGGACGAAAAAACTTCAAATGGTCATAACTTTTGATAGAGAGCTCGGATTAAGACGCGCCAAAAATGAAAGATGCTCAAATTGGGGTAACGAAGCCCTTAGCCAACCGGCGAAGGCGGTTGGGCCTCCGGAAATTCCAAAATTCTATCGTTTAAATTTTTTTTTTTTTGTTATTTTTTATCTATTTTTTTAGATTGTAGCTTTTGATTTCACATATCTACACTTGCTAAAAAATTCTAAATTTTTTTGTGGTGTTTTCTTGTATCAATTAAAGATTTATCAATTTATAATTTTTTTAAAAAGAAAATGACAACACCACGTCGGTTTTAGCCAAACAACCGACGTGGTGTTGTGGATTTCAGTAAAGCACCATGTCGTTTTCCTTGTCTAAACCGAAGTTGTGGTAGATTACATGACGTCGGTTGTCTCGTTTAAACCGACGTGGTAATAGACTACATAACATCAGTTATTTAACTAACATTATTTTCAACATCTCTTGGGTCAACATCGGTTCGGGATCCGACTATAAATATCTTTTTTCTACTAGTGTTAAATTATTAAGTTGCACAACTTTTAATACGGATAATGATTAAACTCTTGATATAAATCAATGAATAACTTTTAACAGAACTTAAAAAAAAAGTTAAATATAAATTGTTGTATAATTTTTAGTATAATTCAAAGTATTTAATCATTTAATATAAATTGTTGTAGTAAATTGGTAATTGTTATGACTTTGCTTTGGATCATATGAATTTATAATTTTGAAGATGTATTTGTAACAGTTCATTTATAATAGGATCTTAATAATTGTGTGTATGTGTGTTTTATGTATAAAATAATGTCAAGATGTTTATAAAACCACTCAAAATCCAAATTTTTATGCACAGTAAGCAACTGTTTCTTGTTTTTGAAGACTTAACTTCTAATGGTATAAGATTTTTGTGTTTTAAGTTTGAAACTGAAAAGTTATTTTTCTTCCAAACTTAATGTCCAGGATGAGGTCAAGTTCATTTTAGTCTAGTTGGTCTATTTTTAGAGTAAGGAACTGTGTAGCTTTCCTTTCAACATCAGCTTTATTCACAAAATTTTGATTACCAATATCAGATAGTGGCATAGTAGTTATAAGTTAAATATAAAATAAGGTGACTTAATGGTTAAACCCAATAAAAAAAAAGACACAATTAGGTGAAACTCCAATCTCGTGTGCACAATGAAGTAACTGCTTCTCAAGATCATCCTAATTAGGACAGAAAGACTTATACAACATACTTAAATGAACTCTGCATAAAAATTCTTCAGGTTGAACTTTCCAAAATTTCCTTAATTAGAAGGGAGTAGACAACTCAGGATTTCAAATTTTCTAAACTTGTTACTTCTTTTTAAAATATTGTAGATTATCTTTGTTTAGAAAAAAAAAAAAAAAAAAAAAAAAAAAAAAAAATATTTTTTTTTTTTTTTTTAAAAAAAAAAAAATAAAATAAAAAAAAAAAAAATTTTACCCTATATTATAAAAAAAACCCCTTTTTAAAAAAAAGGGGAGGAAAAGGAACC
>Ga0099825_1000727_pt1 | contig 37682 bp, 14 predicted proteins | sample SiratroredBW_FD_76838 | JGI IMG/M metagenome (GOLD analysis project Ga0099825, IMG submission 76838) | Root nodule microbial communities of legume samples collected from California, USA - Siratro red BW | ecosystem: Host-associated > Plants > Roots > Nodule | place: USA: California | collected...
CAAACAATTAAATAAAAAAAAAGATAAAAAAAAAAAAAATTCCTAAATATGTGAAATAATACAACAAAAAATTATATTGTTTTTTTGTTTTATATAAAAATATATATTTATTTTTTTTTTTTTTTTTAAATTTCCATTTTATATGTTTTTTTTCATTTTATATAGATTATAGTAATTAAAAATATCATTTGAATTTTTTTTAAAGAATATTGGTGAAATAAACTGCGAAAACAGTTTTTTTAAGAAGAAAACATCTTTCACAGAATAAGTTTAAGTTACGAAACAATAAAAATACTGTAACTTTATTTTTATAATTTTTAGAGAAGTATAATCAACTTAAGTACACAGCCCAAAAAAAATGCAAGGTCACATTGGGTTTAAGTATCAGAAAACTGAAAGGTTTGACATTAATATAATTCTAAATCAATATGCATCCAATATCCGATTAAATATCTATCACGAGGATATGTGTAACGTGTCGTAAAATATAAATTTTATAAAATATACTAAAAAATAATTTAATCGTTTTACAGGTAACATCAAAATATCTTTCTTTCCCAGTCCATGGTCTAGGCATGAATTCATGGTTAAAGCCCATCCAATTCGGGCGCTTCTTCCTACACCTCCATGCTTTTCTTTCTGCACCCCCAAATTTCCTAAAATATTAAAATACTTTTCTAAAATTTGTATTCTGGAATTCAGAATAAAATTTTTCTAATTTAAAAATGTAGAATATAAAAAAATTTATTTTGTGTTATATAATCCAAAATACAAGAAGAGGAGGGTGGGACTGAAAAAATGAAAAGGATAAAATGATGTGGATAAATGATGTTTTTACTTCTCCTATGGAGGTGCAGGAAGAAAGTATCTACGTAAAGAAAGAATTTGTAGGATAATGGTCTGACCCGTTCCAAGGCCCACTCTGAAATACTCCCGAAAGCCGACTTGGTATTCTTACAATTCTGGGTTAGGAAGTGTGATCCAAGATTGCTATTGGCACCGTCGTAAAACACATTTTTAATTTTATATATAGGTGAACGGTACAATTAAGTACTTCTATACAACTGAAAGTAATTTGTTTTCTACGGAGGTGAGTTGTTGATGAAGATCATGTGTATGGAAGAAGAAGTATTAACCAAAACCAGAAATGGAAGATTTAATTTATTGGGAGTGGGCCTGGGCCGAAGTGAGAGACAAAAAAGAAAGTGGTTAAAATGAAGAAGTAAAGAGAGAAAGAAGAGAGAGGATAATACAAAAAAATGACGCTTCTATCTTCTCTCTGTTCCTATCCTCCAATTCCTTGCTCGTGGTTTCCGTTGACGTCTAACACCAATGCTTTCTCCAACAATCTCAGGACCCAAATCCAATCATCTTCTTCCACCAACATTTTCACCCAAAAACTCGAGACCTCTCTCTTATCCATCGCCGAATCCTTCTACGAGGATGAGCTCTGGGCCGCGGCCTGTCTCCGCGTCCGTTCCTTCCATCAATTCAGCCCTGACGCCTTCGGAGTCCAAGTCAGTATCTCATTTCGATCTTCTCTTCTTTCATTTAACTCTCAAATTTAGATGCATGCGTCTTCTTGATTGAATTCTGATGAAGTAATGTAACACGGTGCATTCCGTATTTCGTGTTTGTTAAGTTGTGTTAGGATCATATGAGGTACTTGGCTGAGCGCGAGTTCGAAGCACTCAAGGAACGTGTTTCGGGGAAAAGATTGGGCTTCAGAAGAGTCTCTTGCATTAATGCTTCCCTTCCATTGTCCCATATCGCTTCCCTCTCCGATGATTTGTGCTCTTCATGTAAGGTTTGTTTATTGCCTCCTTTCATTCACGTCGCTCTGATTCCCTTCGTCAATGGATTGCTCAATGCTAATCCTTCCCATATGTATGTTTGGAGATGCACATTTAGCAACTGCTGACTTTAGTCATTGGTTAAGGAATTCAAAATTGAAAATTTTCGTTGAAATGTTATCAATGTATTTTTTTATTGTGATTTCCAATGCATTTCTTATGTGATTGCTATTTTTGATTTCTTAATCAGTGCCCTCAAACTGCAGTACTTGCTAGTAAGACCCAATATTAATATTACTAAAATTAAATGGAGAGATCTGTCTATCATACCTATCTTTTTACTCTGCTTAGAGTTGTTGTACAATTTAGTTCAAACCTCGATTCCATCAAATAAATTGTCACAGGATGGGTTATCTCTGTGTTGATTTGTTCTGTTTCTTAACATATTTAATTGTAGTATTCTGCTAATGGGGAGGACCGGATTGTAGTTGGCACTCTTGATCTTAATCAGTGCTTGAGACTTACTGATGAAATTGTAGGGTTGAAGCCTGAGGTATTTTCCTATCTCCTGATATGTCCAAACTTTATGCCTGTTGTATCTGGTAGAGGTTTTGAGTTTTGACACGAAAATCTTCTCTCTGCTTTCTGATTTTGTACAGTGCCACCCTGTAACTGTTTAAATGTTTCACTGTTATAGGTCACTGGAGCTGATATAACTAGGGCATACCTCAGTAATGTATGTGTTGCTGAAGAGTTGCACAGAAATGGATTGGGTTATGCACTTATTGAAGTGTCAAAGTTAGTAGCTTATGATTGGGGTAAGAATCCAAAAAAGACTTAACTGCTACGTGGATGTTACTATCGTTTCTGCTGTCTTTGAAAAAGGTCAATTGATGTGCACATATGAAGAATGTTAGCAATATATTCCCTAGTAAAGTTCTTCTAATAGAATCTCTTTTATTGTTTAAAATATTTGAGATTACAAAATCACGGATGAGACTCAATTTAGTAACTTCCCATAAGTTTAAGCAATAATATAGTGTATTCAAAGGAGTATTTTACAAACAATTATCTTGATTAGATATAGGCATAGCAACACTTATTTCTAAATCCTAATCTTTGTTTTGATAAGGATTTTCTGTAATTTAAAATTTATTTACACCCTCCCCCAATTTTCAGTCCTAACAAACAAAATCTTGAATGTTCGGTGAAATTAGAAAGTTCATTTGGAAGACTTGGAAATGATTATTGATTTACTCTGTTACGTGTTTACATTGGACTAATATTCTCGTGGCACTACAAAACAATTATTATTGGTGATTAAACTTCTGATGTCCTTTTTTAATCGTTGTAAGAGCTTTGCCTGCTAAAGATCAAGAAAGTATAAAGCTTCTCTTATTTGTACTTTACATGTCAAGAAGTCTTTATATTTATAAATAGTGATTTCAACATATACTCGTAAGGAAGAAAAGAAAGCGATGTGATTTTAACAAAAAAGATTATGAAATATTAGCATGCCATAATGTTTATTTTTTATTGGTTAAGATATTAAAGATCATTAAGGATATAATTTTAGACGGCCTTTTTTTATTGAACTACTCGTAATTTTGAAACATCCATTAACCAAACTCCATGCATATATACGTGTGTGTGATGGATTCTAATCGCTCAGCTACGTAAGAATCCGGCTATTTTTCAAAAAAAAATTTCGTTTGGTTAGAAAACTAATCCGGAAGTGGTTGCCATTCTAGTTTTCGTTATGCATGGCTCAATTCAAAATATTATTATCTAGGGCAGCATCATATTCCATTTGATTGCCGAGCATAACTATCATCACTTCCCCCCTATTTCATCTATCATTGTTGATGAGATTTTTGCTTAATTATTTTTCAATGTCAAGAGCCAGACATCAATGGAAACGGTTGTGATCTCCGTTATCCTTGGTCTGTGTTCAGTGAATATTATTGTGGACCATGTAGACTTTCTGTTTTGTAAAGCACTACTGGTGTTCATATAATATTCTATTATTTTTTCATTAACCATTTTACTCATTTTAGTTTATGAACAAGGACACCCTGATTTCTACATGACAGTTCAGATTGGACTTTCCTATTCCAAAAATGACTACATTTACTTATATTTATCGTTCTTTCAGGCATAACAGATTTGTACGTCCATGTTGCTGTCGACAATGAACCAGCAAAGAAATTGTATATAAAAAGTGGGTTTGTTTATGAAAGTGATGAACCGGCGTGGCAAGCCAGGTTTCTGGATCGACCCCGAAGACTTCTCCTATGGTCAGGGCTTTGAAGGACCGAATTTAACAGTGCTGACCTATATCTCGTGTGTATATGGTTTGGTGTCTATTCTTGTCAAGCATTTTTTAGGAGATCCCTACCTACCTCAGCTCCTGTTACTTCTGTTTTTTTCCTTTCATTCCAGAAGTCAAGGTAGGCATGGAATAGCTTCCCTTGATGATATATTAAGCACACATTGTAACGCTTAAAGCCCTAGACGGAACATTTGGGGCGCAGAGCACTATAAGAACATATTCTAGTATCTATATATAGTTACGAATATTAAATAATAAATACTATCTCAACTCTAAGAACCCTGCTTCATAGAGGTACATGTTGTAATTCATCCTTTCAAGAAAATGTAGATCATTTCTAAAAATATATTGAAAGGGTATTTACAAGCTGTCTACTGCAAATTTCCTGGTAAGCAGTAAATTAATGGACAACATGAATTCATTCGAGACCAAATTACCAGAGTCAAAATTTGGATTGCAGCGACGTGAAATGATAAACTGAACTGTCACAGCCAATTTTGCTGTAGATTAGATCAATATTTCTATCTTCGAACGTATACAACAACTGAAGCTTGAAGATCACGATCTACCTTGAAGTGAGCGTTAAAAAATCTTTTTTCCTGTTGTTGAAATCCCGATGTTAATTAACGAAGGAGGACAAATTAGCAGTATTTAGAAGAATCAAGAAACTGAGAAATAATTAAACTTGAGACAGTCTAATCAATTACCTCCCTATAATTAAATGACATTAAAAGGTTCTTCAATTTTTGTTCTTCTGAATCATATAAAACTATGTGGCTGGCCATAGACACGTTTTTAGCATATTCAGATACAAAAGAAACAGGGTCCATCAAGAAACGGTCGGACTCATCGGGGACTCCTTTCTGTTCACTGCTAAACAATATACATTAACAGGAATTATGAACTTATTTAACTTCCAATTAAGATTAGAAGCAATGACACAATTCAAAATTTCAAACCTTGGTGTGCAGTCCAGAAATTGCATTGGCAGGTTATGATGCAGCATGGAATAGTACGGAGTCGCATGGCAAGGCGTTAGGAATAGGATGCTTTTCACTTTCCCATGAAGAGCTTCTTTAGCAAGGTGGTTCATGACATCCTCAGGTCCTCTCTGTCAGAAAAGAGAGAATGTATTGAATATTCTAGGTTCTTACAGAGGATTTTAATGCTCAACTCTAATATAATAAACAAGTACATCAAATTGAAAGAAGATCCTAAATAGATTAGAGCACGTTTGGACAAACTTCTTCATAGGAATTTATAGAAAAGAAAAAAAAGGAAAAACATGAGTTTCTCTATAATTTAAAAATAACTTAAGCACAAATTAAAAAATAAAAATTTAGAGAAACTGTGACAAAACAAATTAACTTATGCTTCATAAACTAATTTAAACTTGTGGAGAAACTCGTTTCATTTGTTTTTTCAATAATTTCTTTTCGAGAAATTTGTCCAAACATGCTCTTAATATATAATAGCAGAATCAAGTACAGGTAAGGATAGGGAGGGAAGAGGAGAGAGACCTGATGAACCAAACTCATATACAAAGCCATTGGAATATTGGTAGCAAGCAAAAATAATATAGCAATGCCCATCTTGGGAGAGCGTCTGGAATGCGTTTTTGAAGATTCTTTTCCTTTATACCTTGCAGAACCAGGATCTTCTATTGCAGCTAAAGAGTAACCAGAGAATATCAGAGCTATGGGAAGAACTGGCAAGACAAACCTGTACCTCACAGTAATCATTATCACAGATCAAGCTAAACCCAACAGACCGGGTACATGATAACATGCTTATGTAAATTTTCATATTGAAATACCTGAATTCTTTGTGACCTAATAAACTGTAGAAACCTAAAACCCATGCAAGAAGGCCAGAAAACTTCCATTGTTTGGAATAAATTATACCAGCTATACAAAATGGTAAGTAAGAGAGGATCATAACTGTAAATCCCTGAGTGAAGTACCAGTGCCACTTGTGAGTTCCATAATAGTCTCCACCCGAGGAGAGAAAATTGAATTTTAGAAAATTAAGTGGTACTAGAACCCATGTGCCGTACATGAAACGGTCTAATAAGCAGGTAAGTCCAAGCACCAGAATCCTGATAGAGTGCACCCAAGTGTTAATGGTCTTCAGGGATAAGGGAAGCAGAATGAAAATTAACATATGATAATACACGATTCTCTAAAAGCACAATTATTTGACAAGATTGAATTTTCATAATAGATCGTAAAATGTGTGAACTTTCAGGAAAGGAGTAGTCCAATGTTCATGTGGAAGGAAAAGTCACATAATTTTTTAGGTGAATCTCCTGGGCATATGGAATGGAGCCAAGGAGAGTAGTGATGACTTGAATCTGATGACAACAAAAACATTATTCAATACAAATATATTTCTTGATCCTTTTTATTAGAAGCAGTCACTCTGATACTTTATAAAGCTTTCATTAAATTAATTTACCTTAACTTTTGAGTTACTAATGTTATTTTCTGATATGAATTGTAATTAAATTTTCGAATAGCTGTGACATGTCAAATTAATGATTATAGTAAGTGCAATAAAATAAATAAATTTCATAGGAATTTTTATATGCTACAATAAAATTTCTCAATGTTTGAATAAATCCTAGCTATTGGGAAACACAAGCAAAATAACACAAAATTCAGGTATCCTTACATCTCCTTCCCAGATGTCACGAAGCTTTCTAAGAATATGTAAACTGGTAAAAGTTAGAGCATGTAAACAGTCCCAAAACATACCCAATAGGAGCCACCTCCAAAAAAATGAATTTGAATCTATCACGTGCCTTTAAAAGCTCAAGCAGACCGACATACAACCATGTAATTGCACTTGTTGGTCGGATAGCACAAGCCACTGCTGCCACAGCTAAACCCCACTTCCTTGAAACAAAGGAATAGTTGCTGGAAGATCTCATGCAGGGCCAAAAGTAAAGAGACACAAGTGTAAGAACAGTCTCCAAGCTATTCGATAGCGTTCGACAAAAACAATAAAACATAAACCAATTGGACAGCTGCGAAAAGAGCTGTAACAGAGTTAAGTTTTCACATACAGTACATAAAATGTAAAGCAGCAAGAATTTCTAACATTAAACACACCCAATTTAACAAGAAAAAAAAAGAGAGTGGGCAAAATCGTAGGATACTGTCCACTTTGCAACAGAATCACCAAAAAGAACCTCAGAAAGCTTGTACAAGTATAAATCACCAACTGCAGAGAACAGAGATTGAAGAAGCCGCGGAGCCCTCATCTGAAAAAAATTGTACAAAAACTCTATAGGTTAATCTTCAGTCAATGTAAGGATTTTAACATATTAAACCAATTAAAAATCACTCAGACATGACTTTAAAAATAATTATTACAAAACGTAACAATCTCTATCTTACACTGCAACAATCACAAGACAGTATAAAATACATATTTTTATTAAATTCAAATTATAATTAATTACAGGATACAATTTTATTCAAATGGAGGAAGTAAAACTTTTTCTTTTGAAAATTTATTGCAACTGCATATGCAATAAATTAGAATTGTTCCATATTAGTGGTCGTAAAATTATAATTAATGGAACTAAACCTATGAAACACATAAGAATAAGAATACATGAATTATTTGGTTAAGCTGCTACATTTAGATTTAAAGCGTTACCATAACCCAAGGGTTATCAAGATGCAGTAAGGCGAGGAGCCTATAAAGCGGAACGAAGAACATGGGATGCAAGTAGCTTCGGATACCCTGTTTCCACTCCCACGTTAAGTGACCGTACCTGCCAGATCAGAGTTTACGTGCCATCAGCGAAGAAACAAACAGAGGTTTAACGGAAGAATGAAAGGGAATTTAACGGAACGGTACCCAAACGCGACGCGATGCGCGACCTCGGGGCCCTGCCAGTGTTCGTCGGGGTTGAAATAAGTCTGCACCAAAACGGAATTCACCATTCGGAACGCCAAGCAGAGAAGGAAGATTCGTTTGTGTGAAGAGCAGAATGACGAGTGCTCTGAATCTGATTTTGACGAAGTTGGAGCTTCGAATTTCTGTTTGTCTGCATCTTTGTTGCTGTTGTGCCTTCGTCTCATTCTTTGAGAATGTGATATCTGTTTCCCTCTCTGTCGTTAGAAAAGAAAAACGACTACAGTCATTTACTTCTGCACTAAGAACAGAAATGGAAGAAGTTCCAGAAGGAATAGCGTGGACTCGGGTAGTAACCGTATTTTTCTCGATACGACCCGACTCAAATTGGGTTTGCCATTTTTTCAGTTATGGGCCGAACACTTAAGAAGCCCGCTTTGTGGTCTCAGAAAATTTTCTATAAAAAAAATCACAAACGTACACACACAAAAACCTTTGGTAGAAGAAAAAAAAAATTCATGGCAGAAAATCATGAATCGAGAATTTTCATTCCTAGGTATAACTAAATCTTATTTAGTTAGTAAAAAATATTACTGTAATATTTATATAATTTTTTAAAAGGAGACCGTAATTTATTGCTGTATGATTTATTAAAATAATTATTTCAACTCGAAAAAGTTATATTTTCATTTATATTTTTCCAGAAAAATTAATAAAAAATTGTTCTATAAAAACATTGTTTCCTGAAAATTTTACTTTTTAAACGCAAACATGCATGAAAAATTGTTTGAAATCTCAAATTTCTTGAAAACTAAATTTTCCCATTTATAAAATGTCGCTGAGTGCAAACTTTATACTGTTAAACGGTTACATATTACTATAAATATATATCTTCGAGCAGTTATTAGAAAACCTATCATATATTACCATAATACGATGTGATGAAAAATTGCACTCCATGTTTGAATAAATATAATTTTAAACAGTTTCATGAATTTTAAATTTCTAAAGAAATATTATAAGACTACATTATTCTTTAACAATTTTATATATTAATAGTAATTTATCCCTTAAGAAAGGTTTTTAAATAGAAGTTTAGAAAAAAGAAAAGGGTAATAAATGTTTACATAGTATTATAAAACGATAGACAATTTTTAACAATTTTTTTTATTTATTCACTTAAAAATAATTATATTTATTTATGTTTTTTAAAATTTAAGATAAAATTATTTAATATTCAAAACACGGAATCATTTCTATTAAAAAAAAAAAGTTAAACTCAAATGAGGATAATGCATTTTTCTTAAATATGTCTTTAACTGAATGGCGATAATCAACTGTACACAAATTGCAAAGCTAATAAAACAAAATGGGAACAGGGAAATTTCGTTAAAGATTGTCATTCTTAAAGACTGTTTGTAAAAAGAGCACAAAATGCATTCGTTAAAGCTCTTTGTAGTTATGTAATTCATGTAAGCCAACAAAAACAAAACGGAAATAGGTGAATCTGTTTAGAGTTTTAGAGTTACCCAACAGAAATTCCGCGGTCTCCGTGTCTCTAATTTTCTCCTTACACGGGGACCATGTAGTTGGTCTGGCTTACCTTTTTGTCTAACGAAAAAAAAAAAGTGAAAAAAGGAATAAGCTTATCTTGTTCAATTTATGTCCCAAATACAGAGCTTCAGACAACAACGTGGATTGAGGTAAAAGAAATACTGAATCCCACAAAGAAGATACCAGTTGGCCGGTCGGTCTTGTCCCCAGAAAAGGTGCCACCCCACAACATTATTTCTTTTCACATATCACTCAAAGTGTGTCTTATAGTTATAATCAAATGAGATTTTGGACATAAACTTTGTGCACATAATATATTGTTTAAGCATGTTCTTTCAAATTAAAGCATGCGATATAGTAACAGTACCCTACCCTTGTATAACATGGCGCGTATATACAAATTATTTTAGACAGATATCACAGATATTTTGAATTAACAGTAGGAACGATATGTTGTAATAGTTACAAATATATGTAGGGTACAAGATGCAAACAAATACATATGGTGATAACAGTTATTTCAGTAAAATTGAAGCTCATATTTTGCAAAAGAAGCTGAAATCTTGAGCATGTGATTGATGGTTGTGGACCATGTTTTGTAACGACGGTAATCGTCGGCCATGTCTAGCTTGAAAACGCCTCCTCTTGTTGTCAAGACAATCAGATAACATGTATCAGCATCCTCTGCTTCTGAACCTTTGTACAGCTCTGCATGCAGAGTCATTACAATTCCTGTGGCCAGTGTTGCAAGTCATTGTGCCTTCTGATCTAAGTTTAAATAAAGTAAAACAAATGAATATGATAGGAGAAAAAAATGAAAATACCTTCCTTCTTGCTTTTGAATAGATTATGCTTCCTCATCATAAGTACAACCTGTAGTTTTAGAGTGAGATCATTTCACCGTGAGTTAGAGAGACAAAAGTATATAGCTACATTAGTATATTTGAATTAATCATAATGTCTAAGTTAATCATGAACTCAATTTCTTGACATGAAATTCAACGCCACTCGCACTCCGTGAGTTTCAATAATTAAAAGCACCGTAAGTTTACTAGAACAAGTTATTAGATTTTTGTGTCTTTAATTCTTTGCTTGGTTAGCAAGTGTATTATACTATTATCATTATTATCAACTGAGCCGGGTCACTCCATGTAAAGTAGCCTTTGCGATTTTTCTGGATATGTTTTCAGTTGAAAATCTTATGGAGCCAAATAAGATTAGATAGATACACAAAAAAATTATATATGGTCCAAACCTTGGCTTCGCTGCTTAGGATTATAGATACTGATCTCGGCATGTACTTCCCTGTTCAGAGACATAAATAAATTAGAAAATCACATGATGCTTAATAGTTCATAGTTCTTCTTAAGGCTACGTAGTAATAAGTGGATGCTACTGCAGAGCAGTTCTTTTTTTGTGTCATAACTTTACCTTCTGGTGTTTCTACATATAACTCGGCACCCTGTGCAAGAATTGATCTGCCTTTTTCAAAGTCAAAATCAAGATCATTGCTGTCTTCAAGGGGCAAGATGGGAACTCCACCATTCAGTCTGTTCTTGCAACCTGATCTTGCTTTAAGTGTGGCTGCTCCTTTTAATGCTGCAGTTGGCCAGCAGGTTTTTGGTCACCAAAGAACGGTACATAAAGTATGGTGCATGAACTCCAAAAACGAAATCAGAATTATGAGAAAGATATGCTTCCTTCAGTTCCCTCAATTGCATGTTTCTTTTGTTGGATGAAGTGGTACTTTATCTTACAAATTTATTCATATAAATATTTTTAAAACATATGAGGAAATGAACCTAAAAAAGTAAAAAAGTCCCTTTTCTGATGGGGGAAGGGACACGTCAAGAACCATCTAATTTCAATTTTCAACACTTTTGTCACCACCATTACAAGATTTTTAGTTCCAAAATCTGTAGCCAAATCTTTCATCTGCACCCTCTCCCCTCTCCAAATAGCATAAAAGCATTTAAAAAAAATTAGTGACATAAAATTAAGAATTGGGAAATTACATGTTGCAGCTGCGGCAGTGAGAGTTAGGATATCACTTGCACTTGTGCCACTCATGGCTGAGCCAATTACACTGCTAAGCTGTTCTTTCTTTGCTCCCATTGCTTCAGCTACTTTTGCACACTGTGCAGCTACCAATGCAGCGGCAGAGGCCACTGCTGCATCTCTGTCTTGGTTTGATTCCTTTTTCGAATTTTCAGCAGCAACGGCAGCTAAAGCTGCTGCAACCCCTGCAATCGATATCGCTGCATGCACCTCTGCTCTTTGCAATCTCTGCCCTTCTTTTTTCTTCATCTTTATTTCCTTAAACCATTTCTTTATTGAAACACTTTTCAGTGGTATGATCTGCTTCCATGGCACCTGCATGGTAAGCGGCAACCACAACAAACTAAGTAATCACAACTGAAATAATATATACACACATGTAGCTCTAACAATCAGATTGAGACAGATCATAAGATCACATACCCATTTCTTTCGGAAACAGCTGTTGTAATTCAATTCTGGATGCATCGCTTGCTGCATCCATATCCATGACTGAAAAAACATAAGATGAAAAAAAAATATAAGAAAAACTAGTCATTCATGAAAGATCGATTCTCAATAAAGAATCAATACTTCTGCGTTGTAATTTCTTACCTTTACATTATTAGACTTCCATCCTGGCAAAGACCTGAAATCTGCACCATCCATTCTAGCACTCTTCTCCATCTTATGCAAAATTTCAAAAATAAAAATCAGCACCAGAGAGGTTCATAACATTACAACAAATAATGATACTAAATAGAAAGTTGAAGAAGAGAATTAATAGAAAGATAGTATAAGAGAATTTAGAAATATTCTATGGACTAACCGAAGGAGGAGCATTTGGGCTACCAGGCTCTAATTGCTTGACAGAGTTATTATCAAGCAGAAGAACAGATCCATGTTGAGGCTCAGGATGCAGAGCTTGCACAGCGAAGTTACACCATGCAAGTGAAAGGAAATCCATGGTCTCGGGATGTGCATCTGAAGGGGATAGATTAAAATCGGAAGCCATTGTAATATGATGAATTTTCACAACCAAAACTATATATATCTTATCCAGCTACGCGGTTTTGAAATATGAATAAATGTAGGCAAGCATGCATGCATATTTATACATGCTAAATCACTATGATAACAATATAATGATTTTGTAAACCCCACTAGTTCACCAAAAAAAGTAAAAGGGAGTGTCTTTTAAACATGCAGTATAGTATACTCAATAACCCCATTACACAGAACATGCCACCGCGACACTGCCACGGTAAGATTCATACCATCTTTTAAATCAAAAACAATACTTTATGGATTTTTTTTTTATAATTAAATTACTCTCATCTTTGATTTCCTTTTAGTTCAACGTGTGATATTAAATAATATATTTTTCACTTTGATGTATTTCAGATCTCTATTCGGATTCATTATGAGCTGCTTCAAGAACTTTTTTAACAAACAATGTATATTTTCTCTTTTCTTACTTCCTTTAATAGTTTTCCTTTTAAAATTGACTCTAAAAACTTCTTTACAAGGTAACAATAGAAGTGGATTTCCTTTTAAGTCATTCACTCATCGAGCATAATTTGAATTCGGCAGTTAATCACTTTAAGATGATTTGACCTTTTATAAATAAGCATGTGTAATTTTTTTTTTTGGTAAATACTTAAAAACTTTCTTTATAACTTCCTAATGTTTTATCATAGAATTGTTTTGCTTTGATATCGACCCACTATTCCTATAACAAAGATAATATTTGTCCGAGTACATATTTAGACATACATCAGTTTTCCAACCATCGATGCAAAAGGAATATACTTCATTTCATTTCGTTTCAAGTAATTTCTAAGACAATGCATTTTAACCAAACTTGTCACCTTTTTTGTATTAGAACAATTTCTATAAATTCTTAATCTCTCTAATACATTATCTAGATATGGTTTTTGAGATAATTCCAACAAACAAACATTATGATCTATCACAAAATCTTTATATTTTAATCACATAGGATGACACATCCATATCTTTGATTTCAAAATGATTGGAAAAAAAATTATTTACATCATATAACATAATAATATTATTAATAGCAAGCATAATATCATTAACATATAATACTAAAATAACAAGTTTTCTCCTATTGACTTTCATGTAAAGATCAATAATGTTCTTTACAAAATCATATAAAAAGATAATATTGTTAAACTTAAGATACAATTACCTATAAGCTTATTTTAGTCTATGTATTAACTTCTTTAATTTGCAGACCATGTTTTCTTTTATGTGGAAACAAACCTTCAAGTTTATCCATATAATCTTTTTCCTCTAAGTTAACATTTAAAAAAGTGATATTTACATATATTTGGTAAAGCTCTAAATCATAATGAGTCACCAAAGTCAAAATAATTCTCAAAGAGTCATTCTTAAGAAAAGGAGAAAATGTCTCTTTGTAATCAATATCATCCTTTTGAAACATTTAACAATTAGTTTAGTTTTATATCTTTGGATATTATCTTTTGAATCATGTTTGATCTTAGAGACTTGTTTACAAATTATTCTTTTTGAATCTTTAAATCGACTTTATAATCATAGAGGCTAATTCATTAACGTTGACTTTTGAAGTCAAATACCAACACTAATTTAATACTAATTTTTAAATTTAGTTTTAATTAAAGTATTTTAGTGTTGACATTAATTAAATGTTGAAATAAAAACATATTAGTGTCGATTTAGCTGACACTAAATAAAATATATTTTTAATATTAATTTATTTTTTGTCGATTTGGCCAAGGCTAATGACAATAATTTAAAAACAAAAAAACTTGTACAAAACTTCTATTTTCAACAAAATAAAATTCAAACAAAAAGTACAAAAAGTTGTAGTGACGAAGGACATGAGTGTAGATAAAGAAAATAAATGTGAAAGAAGAAAAAAATAGGTGTGAATGAAGAAGATGGGGAGATGAATGTGAATGGAAATAAATGTGTAGACGAAAGAGATTAGTATAAGTAAAGCAGATAAACGAGGATAAAAAAGATAAGTGTGGATGAATGAGATAAGTATGAGTGATGGAGATGAATTTAGATGAAGGAAATGAGTGTGAGAAAATTTATAAACATAAATTAAGGGAATGAATATGAAAAGATTTATATAAAAAGTGAGTGAAAAAAATCATATCTGAGAAGATTTTTTATTTTTAAATCAATTTTTTTGAATTAAAAATAATCTATAATTTTTGTTCATTATCACAAAGATACCCAGATTCATAATATATAAATTAAAACATGTTTCATGGATACTAATTTAAATAAATATTAAAATATATTTAATATTATTAGATTTCATTAAACTAACTAATATCATTTTAAAAAATACTTTTATCATTAAATCATATTTAATAGTGTTAGAGTCGGCTAAGTTGATTATAATATCTTGTTTTTAAACTATATTTAATATTATTAAAGTTGGATAGATTCTAATATATTGTTTTTAAAATATATTTAATATTATTAGAGTTGACAAAATTTATAATAATACTTTTTAATATTTATAATTATTTAAATATATTTAATATTATTATATTCGACTAAGTGGACTTTAATTTTTTTCTAATATTAAAATATATTTAATATTATTAATCAATTAAGTTTACTTTAGTAATCAAATTTAACATTCTTTTAAAATATTTTTATGTGTCACTAAAATTTATAATAATTCTACTTATATGTTATTGAAAATTTTAAATAGTTTATGTCGTATTAGAATCCGTCAACCTGATTCTGATAATATTGTATATCGACTAATGCTAAATTTTGAAAGCTATCTTAAAAAAAAAATATGGTCTACCTTTGACTTGGCCTTATAAATTTTAAAATTAATAATTTTAGTGAACTCAAGTTATTAGTTTTACAAAATCATTATTGCACTTTATCATATACTTAAAATTATAAATTTCCTAGATTTAATCACGTCGGTGATTGATAAAATGATTCTGGTAACTTTTGAAAGTTATCGTTTCAAATGAAATTGTGCTATATATTTTACACCGGTGTCACGTTTTCATATGTTCTTAAATGTTTGTTACACTCTTAAATTTCAAATCAGTATGCTATTATATTCAAATGTCTCCTATGAGTTTTCTCAATTTAATATTTTACGATATTCGTTTCCCTTCGTTCCAAATATTAGAATGAATGAAATTCTCTAATGCAAATTTAATTTAATTATAATAATAAAATAGAAAATAATGATAATAATAATAATGTTAATATTAACAATAATAATAATAATTAATATGATTAATATTGATGATAAAAATAATATTATAATAATAATAATATTATTAATAAAAATATTAATAAATCAATAATATTAATAATATTACTATTAATGTTAATAATAATAATATTTATAATAATAATAACGTTAATAGTAATAATATTAATAATACTATTATAATAATAATATATTAAAAATAATAATATAAATATTTGTATATGAATTTATATACGAATTTAATTTTTATGTAATAAGTCCGGATACAAATTCGTATGTAATTCCGTACAAATGTTGATTTTTAATATGGATTATATTATATATGAATTTACATACAGATTAAATCCGTATGTAATATATTGGATAACAAATCCGTATGAATTTATGTATGTAATGTTGATTTTTAGTATAGATTATATTACATATGAATTTACATACTGATTAAATCCGTATGTAATATCTTGGATGTAAATCCGTATGTAATGTTGATTTTACATACGGATACAAATCTGTAGATAAAATTTCGTATATAATACAAATTTTACATACAGATTTTTATTCGTATATAATTTTCGTAGATAATTTGAGTTTTTTTTTTTGTAGTGATATGTGTAGTACATAGTGTATGATCTTGCATTATTAATAAATGTTATTCAATGATATTCGATACTTATTATTAACGAGATGATGTCATAGGACGTTGTTTTAGGATTTGTCCATAATGAGACATCCTAACTTTACTTATACTTAGAATCATAATCATATAGATGAATAGTATCAAGTGGTGAGAGTAGAAGAATGTTGATATAATTGAAACTGCATTTGGAAAGAATTGGTCAAGATATGAATTTACCCTATCAGCTGAGATTAGGGTGTGTGGATTCATAATTAGTATGATCATCTGACATGTAAACTTCCTTTGTGTCAAATTCAATGCACATGCACTAGTCTTTTAAAAAATATAAGTCAGTGAAATGTTGACATGTAATCTTGAGCATGTTTATTATTGTTGGACTATTTATTTAAGTATGTCTTAAAAGGAGTTAAACTTACCTTTCTTACTTGTTTTTTTTTTTTTTTTTTTTTTTTTTTTTTTTTTTTTTATTTTTTTTTTTTTTTTTTTTTTTTTTTTTTCTCTTTTCTTATATGTTGTTTATTTAATTATGTTTTGAGAATGTGTAGAGTTTAAAATTCCTAAGAATAGAAATTATATTTTGAATTACTCTATTAAAAATACTATTTGTAAATATAGTATTTTATATTTTAATTTAATGATGATTTAATAAGGTGTTACAAATTCAAATTATGTGTATCCATGTTGAAGTGTTTTAAGAATTTTCCTTTAATAAAAAAATTGATACTTTCTTTTCTCTATAATTTTCAGATTATATGAAATTGTTTGTAAGGTTTCTTTGCTGATCCTTTATTCTTTTTTTAAAAAAAAAAACGTACGCCTTCTGGAGAGATCATTAAATAAAAAAAAATTATCTTCGGATTACTCCCTCAAAATTTTAAATTTTTTATCTAAATAATTTAAAATTTAAACTATTTAATAGAAGATTATTATATCGTGAATGAAGTGAGAAAAGAAAAAATGAATTTTAATATCTCTAAAATAATACTCATAACTTTAATATATTTATAATCTAATAATAACCATATTAGATATTTGATATAAGTTAGACGAGTGATTTTCAAGTTGAAAATAATTTCACTTTTTCATCTAAAATGGTGACCCTTTTAGCTTATTCTTAATTTGGAATTCCGTATTTCACTTTACTTTTCAAAATTGTTGCAATTGAAATTAGGAAATAGGACATGGCAAAAGTGGACAGAAATTATTGTATGCTTCCTTGTGATGTATCATATGATCCATTGTATGGAATTTGAATAAGAAGCAAGAGCAAGTGATTACGGACAGATATTTTAGGCACTAGTTACTACAGTCCAATGACTAATATCTCGTTTTATTGAAAGGTTTCTGGGGAGCAGGAATATCGAGAGGATGGAATAATAGTATATTACAGATGGAAAGTGCCGTTAGTGTTCATATAATTGTACTCAACTTTTGGTGAATTTATTGATGATGTAGAAATTAGAGGACCTACCTGATATCGAAAGGGTTATTTTGCTTAGAGATTTTGATTGTAGAAAACAAGTTTCCAAGATTCGAATGAGAGATAACACATGGTAGCCATAATAGAAGATTGTGGGATTAGCATAAAGAACGAGGAAGAGGCCCCTTTCTTTTAGGCATCTTTAAATGGAAGCCATAAACTTAAGGCTAAGCATGATGCATCTTGAGATGATAAAATAATGAAAGGCTAATTGGCAGAGGACCAGACCTTTTCTCAGGGCCACCACATAAGCATCCACACGAAAAACAGGCTAGAAAAGTGGGGAGACATTATAACCTAGCATGCTAGTGGGCCAATCTTGATGGATAGAAACTAGACATGCATGATTGCCATGAATGAAAGCAAGTAACTGCCATCATTAGTGTTAAACCTTCTTTCATTAGAATAATTAAACACTTGATCACGTTACTTGTTAAATAATAACGATAAAGATTCACTTTTCGTCCTCTTGAAAAGACCCTGTAAAGCTAATCGAGTATGCTATGGCTTCACACTTGGCTACCTGTTCTAGGGTTTGCTTCAAGTCTTGCTCATTACGTTCATGTCACCAAGCAAAAACATTTTACTTTAGAGATGTTATTAAGATTGTTTCTAACTCCTGCTTCCTAAATTGTACCAAACACGTCTAGGATCATTGAACTCCTACTTATTTGATTATTAAAAAGGACAAAATGTAGAGCCCGGATAAATGTTCATCGTATTTTTTATAACAGTGAAAAGAAGCGAGAAAGGAAAAAAAATGAGAAAAATGATGGAGATGATAAGTGATACAAAGGGAGGAAAAGGAAATTACATTAAAAGGGGAATGAAAGAGAAATTGAGTCCATGTCAAATTCTATTCTTTTCATTATTGAAGTGATTATGGTTTTCTAAAAATCAAAATTAGAACAGATGCAATATCAAACATTTTGGCTAAAGATAGTGTATTATTTTTGGCTTAATTACTTGTTAATTGTGTTATTTCTTTTATTCAATCTCGCCTCTTTAGTAATAAAAAGTTTAATAATAGGAACTGAAACATGAAAAATTCATAACAACTTACATATTTGCTTAATTATTTGAGCTAAAATTTGAGTAAAAAATTATTTTATCAACACTTACATAAAGACTGGTAATAAAAATGGGTACGAACTATTAAATTAAAACTAAAATTTTAATTAAAAACTAAATGACATGAAGGTTAATTTTAAAATAGTCTATTTTAAAAATGATATTATTAGTTATTAAAATTATTAATATATTGTTCTTACTTGTATAAATAATGACATATACTATTATTATTGTTATTAACATTAAAAAAAAAAGGAGCGCAAAACTCAAGCATAACATAAAATTAATAGCAAAATAGGGTGAAATTTCGGAGTGTAGTAGATTATGTGACATCATAAATCAACTTTTCACTTTTTTTTTCAGATAGAAGGCCAAAAAGATGAGTTCCACTTTTTTTAATCTTTGTCTTCCTTTTTTTCTCCCAGTCAAACCATCATCCTTCGTATGTTTCATTTGTCACTCTCTTTCGAGTATTACCAAAAAACAGTGTCTATATTATATTCTATTAAAAAATTGGCTCAAATTTAAAATGATTAAAGATGAAAAATATGTACTTAACTTCGAAATATGTTTAGTTCATTTTTTATATTCTTGAAAATACTTTTTAAGTTTAAAATTAATTGAAACAAGATAATAAAAGAATGGTGAAATTATAATATAGCTTACAGATTAATTTCCCTCGTTCTCATATGAATAAAACTTACACATCTCTTTAACATGAAAATAAAAATTGTAAAAACAAAAATATGCAACTTTTCTGATAATAAAATATATCTAAATATTTTTTTGTAACGTTGTAACAAACATAACCTAATATATTTGACATGGATCACCACCCAAATCCAAGCCCATAACCCACTATTTGGACCACCAACCTATATTCGCACCAGTGCAAAGATGTCAAATATAATGGACTAAACTTCTGTAAAAAATAAATAATAGTACTTTAAAGTATAAATGAATTCATAATTATTTATCTGAAAATTAATAACTGAAATATACGATAATATATAAATGATCTTATTGAAATCTAATCAGAAAGTTTTGTGTCCGGAAAAGACCCAAATAATAATGTAATAGTCTTCAATATATTGTGAGTAAATAAAAGAAAAGAGACATGGCTTACAAAATCAATAGTAAAACGTTAAAAATGTAGATAAACTTAATTTCAACCATTTGAGAATCAATTAACTTCATTTTAACGGATACTAAATTTGTAAGATATGGTTACACGTTACCATAATAATTAAAACGATATAATATAATTACGAATGTCTGAATATCTAAAGTTTTAATCATTAAGACGACATCATATCATTTAATGGTTAAATTTGTGAAAATTTACTTTTACATCTATAATTTAAATTAATTTTTAAAATTACTGCATTCTATGTTTATGTATATGAAAATTAACGTAAAATTTTTTTACATAAATTTTGATGCAAGGAAAATAAAAAGAAGGGGAAGGAAATGGAAAGGAGAAAAATTGTCCATCTGAATTTTGTTTCCCTGCAAAAAGGATTATAGAGAGAAGGAAAAGAGAATTTAAAATACTCCAACAGTATTTATTGAATTATTCCTACTTATGTTTTGAAATTTCAAATAATAGTTATAAAATTAATTCATTTTAAATTCTTATTTCTCTTTCTTCCCTCGCCCATTAAAATGCTTCTCCTCATCTCATCTCTTCCTCCTCTTGAAACATAATATTTAATCAGAACTAATACCAAAACTTAGCAGTGTGATTCTTAACTCTTTTCTGCAAACATCTATTGTATGTAAGGTTATGGAGAATACTTTTTATGTAAGAGCATGAAAAATATTTAAAAAAAAATACTCATGTAGTTAATTTAGATAGGTTAAGTAAAAAAACACCCATTTTATTAACTAAACACCAAATATTACTCATGTTTACTGATTGTTAGCGAAACTTGGTAAGTTTGTCAAGAACTACACACAGTCTTAGGTTGAAATGAACTAGCATAAGTATTATCTTTTTGTTTTTTCTCTTACTTCAATTTAGTTAATCTTTGCAATTAACATTGAAATGCGTTTTTATGAAATAAATATGAAATAAAAGAAGTAAAGTGATAAAGAAGTATTTTGATTAGTGTTTTATTGATGTTATCAAAAGATGAATGAATGACGTGGGTAAAATAGTACGTGTCATGGGCTACAAATTGGGCCAAGAATTCACTATGTTACGCTTTAAAGAGTCAATTTCCGCACTTTAGGCAGAAATTGACATGCCATGGGCTACGCAATCAGCCTTCTATTCTCTCCTTCCTCGCCCTCATTAAATTAAAAAAAAAAGTATATTTATAAGTAAATTTCAATTCATTGCCATTTTAAAATACTCTTATTTTTAAATTTGAACATAATTTTCGATAAATATAATTTAAAGGTAACATAGAAAATATCAATTTATTATATGAAAACAAAAATAAATATGTAAATTGTTTAAAAATTATGGTAAGAACTAAAAGCATAATAAAAATAATAATAATAAATACATGTTATTAAAATTATAATAAAACATATAAAAAGAGCCCGTGTTTTCTAGAGACGGATAAAATTAACAGAGAAAATGTTATTTCCAATCAGTGTAAAAAGAGTTAATTCTACTTATAATTAAGTTAGGAAGATTGGTAATATTAGACACTCCTTTGGTTTCTCTTAAGCGTCGTTTTTTTTTTCTTAGAAACTTTTTATTTATTTATTTTTCATTTGTTAAATTAATAATTCATTAATTACTCTTTTTTATAAATTATACTCGTATGTATTTTTTCATATTTAAACATTCTACCTATGTATTTATTATGTTAAATAAAAAGAAACATAAGTAAATATGAAGTATATATATAAAGAATTTCAGTCTTTCTGGATTTAAAAGACAATATTGGAAGAGGATGACTGATAAAAATGATTCTTTAAAAATATATATTTGTGATGTTTATCTCATCGGTAATCATTTAATGTATTACTTTTATTTTATTTTTTATTGTTCCCACATGATGGAGCATGAAAGATGAGATGTGTGACAGTTGGTGTTGATTTGATTGGTGCGTATAAAAAGGGGTAAGTAAATGTAAACTAATTAACTAAAATAACTAAGCCATCATTATTATTGATTACTAATAGCTGTCAACCAACAAAAAGTTTTAGTTTGACAGAAAGGGCCAATTCCAGAGATTTGCCTAATCCATCCTATCACCTCATTCCAGGACAAAACAGACTCTCTCTTATGCTTAATTTCTTTTACCATATAAAATCATATATATTATTTTTAACTTTTCTTTTTATTCACCACTTTATATTTTAATACTCATCTCCATTTTTAAATATTTAAGAGTATTTCAATCTGCAACATTACTCATCAATTTATATAATTCGTAATCCAACAAACCCTTTCGTTGTTAATGATATAAATGTCCAACTAAAAATTAATATATATAATACTGATATAATGAGGAGAAACAGGTCATTCCATATGCGCGTGTAGGATTATTTGTAAACAGTGGGTTTTTTGTGTTATTAGTATTGTGAAAAAGATTGATTTAATACATCACCTAACTCTTGATTTAATTCAATTCACAATTTTCAATGATCAACCTCATTAGTATTGTGTGCTTAAAAAAACTCATTAATCATGCCAGAATACTTGTTTGTCAATTTTTATTTTTATTTTGCTAAAAGAGGAGAGTTTTACTTGGAATTAATTATAAAATTGTGTAGTGAAAAAAATACATAAACATAACTATACTGAAAAGTAAATGTTTGTTTTTTTCTTATAATTATCGCTGGATCCATTTATAAGATGAGGTATGCGTTCGAAATTTTATATTTTTTGCACGCTGAAATTTTTATTTTAAATATTCAAATAAACATATGTACAGTTTCAAAATTTCATGGTTATCTTCACTTTTTTGGATGCTTATTTTGATGTAATTAGAAATAACAACCTCTCTTTCTCTCGTTTTATCATATTTGTAAAGTTTGTTTGCACCCTCGCTCACTTTAATTAAAGAAAATTAACAAGCTGTATTTATGCAAGTAGAAAAATCCGTAAAGTACAATGTAAATTATACTAGGCATAACAAATTTATCCATTGGAGAACTTCGAAATTAATTTTACAAGAATATGATTAATTTATTATCGCATCTAACCGTTATTTAAATGCATAATTTGAAAGTATAAATATCTCACTAAAATTTATACATTTTAGCTTTCTCTGTTGTAATTTTTAAATAATTTTTATTAAGGTTATTTTAAATTTTTAAGATAATATTAATTGCTATATTGTTATGATAAAAGAGAAACATACCAAGATATTAAATATTAAAATAATAAGAAGGAGGGATATAGAATTTATATTAACTGTTTTAATATAAATTTAAAAAAAAAATCAATCATTTTCTTAATAATCACTATTCAAGAAAAACAAGTAATGGAATAAACTCTATGCTTTTCACACATCCACTTCAAAAAGCTCATATTATGTTAAGAACACGTTTCATTGATACCAATTAATTAGCGTGGAATCGTTTTCATCGCTAATTAATGGCGTAAGTCTTATAACAGCTAATGTGAGGGACAAGCTTCTTATTGCACTTCAAAAAAGGAGTGGGGAGGTTTTCTCTCCTAGTGGTTACAAATTTATTATACTTAAATTTTATTAATCATAATATATAGGCTTATTATTGCACTTCAAAAAGGAATGGTGAGGGTTTCTCCCAGTTTATATATATTTTATGAGTGATTTCTTTTCAATCTGGAATAAAATATATTCAAACTCACTGTTTATATATTCTTAATTTATATAACTCATCCACTAATTGTTCCTATCTAAGACGTCACTGTGAATGGATAATGAAAAAACTTATTTTAGTTCTAAAATTTGCAAGAAGAAACACTTCACAAAATCCAGTCCTTGTTAATTAATTATTTCATTATAACATTAATGAATAAATAATATTATATAGTATTCAAGAGGACAAATAATACCACACGCAATGAGAGAAACAAGGGACGTTGGCAATAAATAGGAAGTGGTAACAATATGGTTGGGTAACCACACTTTTGTTCTAACAGTATAGTGAAATTATTGGTTGTTTGATTTTATTGCAAAGAATATTTTCATAATTATTATTTTTTGTGAGATTTATGGTCAATATTAATGATAGTAACTCATTTTCATAAAATTAATTTATAAAATGAATTTTATTATCACTTATATATTATAAATTAATTTTATTTTTAATATATATTGGATTTTTGTCATTGACATATAAATATTTTATAGGTAAAATTAAATATTTATAAATAAATATTTAATAATAGGTAGCACGATAAATTTAACCAACCTTATTAAGATAAACTTCTAAACCATATTAAAAAGAATATAAATTTAAGTGTTGTTACAAAATCCATAGAAATATCCAGTATAATTAATATGATTTTGGCAAAATAGCTCACAATACATATTATAATAATATAAGTTTTTAAAAATGATTTGAGGAATTTACAGGTAATAACGGGGTAAATCCAACAAAATTGATTGCATTCAAGTAAAAGTAATTATTTTGACTAATTAGGAAATGTCGAAGATATCTTTTATTATTCATTACATAATTAGATCGTATATTTAGTATAGTCAACAATATAGAATCCCTTTGTGTGAAACGTTTGGGGGCTTTAAGAATATCTGGGCGTACATGTCATATCCTTATTTACCACAATAAATATAAATAATTATAATTTATTATATAACATTGACAAATGTTTGTTAAACATCACAGGCATTAAGGGATCTTCACACTGGAACCGACATGAATTCATCAATTGCATTGAGTTAGCAAATTCCTTCTATTAAGAGTTAGGAATAGGAACTTGACTTTAGTTAAGATTTTCATTTCATAAATTGTGTAATTTAATTTTAATCCAACTGGTTTTTGATTTGAATAGAAAAAAAAAACACACACATATATGAATATTAAATAAACTGTTTGGGTTTGCATAAAAATACATATTGTTAACCGGTGGAACTTTCTTAAAATTAAAGTGACAATAAAACTACATCAAATATTATATAATAACGATGTGGAATTCAACCCAAATAACATCCAAGGCAAAATTAAATGTTGTATTTTCCTAATCAAACATCGGTTAAAACAAAACAATTATATGTTACTCAAATAACAAATTTGTATACGACATATGTTGTTCAAATAATCAATGTTACAACGTAATTTTGACATCGATTTTATGATATATATATATATATATATATATATATATATATATATATATATATATATATATATATATATATATATATGTAGCACTTTATCCTTTTTAATAGCAGTTAAACTAATTTTGAAAGTTTTCTAACACTATTTTAAAACCATTTTTTATAATAAAAATTTCGTAGATCAGAATATTAACGTTGTTTTTATTTCAATCACTGATGAATTATCCATTAATGTGTATACATGTCATCCAATAACTACTGATATAGATATAGACGTGCATGTTAATAGCATGATGCATTATATTAATAAATAAGTTATTAGTATAAGAAATATATATAATCACCAAATCATATTTTTATAATAGAATAATGATATTTTCACAGTCTCACCATTTTATATACCTATCATAAAACTAAATACATTATGATTTTATTTTTATTTTTAATTTTTATTTATTATTATCATTTAAATATAATATTTTAGTATTGAAAGGAGAAGTTAGATAGTTGAATGAAAAAAAAAAAGTAGTTGTCAATAAATCATTTTTCTGAATATAAATAATTTAATTTCTATTAATATTTTTTTAACGAAATGGTCGTTCAATTGTTTTTCTTTATGCATTATATAAACAATATAAATTACACCAATAATATATTTTACATTGAATAAAATTGTGGAAACTCAAAGTCATTCACCATACGTATATATATTAGTTGGATACACATTTCCTCCAGTAATAAGGTGACGAAAAAAACCTATAATGCGAGATCAAAATGTACATAATCCACACAGGTAGTTAAAATATAGTTATTCCTATTGTGATGGATAAAGTCCAGTGATAATATATATTTTATTATACACACACTTGATATTTGATACCAGATAAACTGAATTTAGATTCATATATCTATAGCAGCTCTATTCTGTCTATGTGATTTGATGTCCAACAATATGTTAGTCGACACTTCTGTGCCTGCATATCTATAGTAAACTAAAGCAGAAAAGAAAAAATTTATTTTGCTTGTCTTATTAATGGTATAACAAAAATAATTTAATTTCTACAATATGTTATTGTAAAAAATTTACATTATTGATAAATAAAAACTGATTCTCCATATGGTTTATAAAATAATTATTATAAAAAATAATATTAATTACTACACATATTAATATTAATTTGTAATTACATAAAGGTGTAGCAATATTCTATAATGTCATTAGTTATATTGCAATCTGGTCTTGCTTTTATAAATAGAATTTAATATGTATGTATTACATATAAAAGTTCTTATAGTGTCAGTTAGTCAAAAACATTTTTGATATACTTTTCGAGATAATTATTATAAAAAAGGATGAAATTATTGGGGTAGTAATTTTTATTAGATGATAATACAAATCCATATATCATTTATTCTTAAAAACATTTCCACCTAAAAGCAATTTTCATTTATAAACCTCAATAGGTCAAAATATATACATGCACCAGTCTTCACACTCAAAATTCAGCTATAGAAAAGCACCATGGCCTGAATAATCAGTACTCCACTGGGCAAATGAAATGGATTTACCTCTGCAAAGAGTTTCATCTCTTTTCCCCCTGATCATTGCGCACATGTACATGGGTAATGAGTTAATTTGTTGGTGTTGTGATTATAATATATCGAGGCGTAGACACACATATACTAACAGCCAAGACATCAGATATAGATAATTAATTAGCATACGTGTTTAATTTGCTGTTTATTGCAAAACATCAACTTGGTTGACATGTATTGTCAATTTCCTCACGTCGGTTTAATGATACATACAGATTGGCATACGATGATATAAGCAAAAGAAAAGTGGACGAATGAAAGATAAACACGCAAATATAAACATTATACGCCAAACTAATCAATATGATGATGAAAACAAAAACTTAATTTGATTGACTTGCATATATATGTTTACCTCTGTACAATGCCTTAGCGTATACATGGGAACGCCTCTTTTTAATTTTCTCCACCCCTTCTATCTCACAAAGAGAAAATGTGAAGTGGGCAAATTTTACAAAACCAGAAAACAAATATTAAAACATAATATTATAAAAATATAATATAATGAAGCATATGGGATGATTATAATTGTATATTCTAGAGAGATATTTACGATGGATTTAGGATCATGAGCTCTGAGGCTGTGACGAGACATCTCATTACTTCAACTTGAGCTCGCAGTGATTGTACATAATCTAGGGTTTCCTCAACCAGAGACGCATCGTCCATGAATTCTCCTCCTGGTAAGAGACTCTTGAGCCTTCGCGTTCTCTTCTGGACCAGCTTTTTCGCGATGAAACTCGCCACCACCCTATCCTTTGGTCTGCGGACTGCGAGGTTTCTTCGCAAGGTGTTTCTGCAGGTTCTGATCCTTGTGCTGCGGGAATAATTCGTGGAGCTTTTCCTTACCCTCTGGGGTAGTGATGATGAGCCTAGCACGTGTGACGTGAGGACTTTGTTCTTGCTGTTTTTGGAAGCATTGGCTAGGAGGGCCTTGCTCCAGCTAGTGGTTTTGTTTCTGGTGGAAGCCATGGCCAAATCTGCTGACAGCTTTATGGCTTTCTTTCTCTCCAAAAGACTCATGTTCTTCTTTTGAGAGCTATATTTTCTGAGACACCATATCCATTTTTTGAGGAATTCTTGCTTGACGGAGTTGATATTTCGCATTCTGTTTGGAATTCATAACATGGGGTGTAAGGGTGATGTGAAGCATATGATAATTAGCTAGGGTTTGGTATAGTTAGAGAAAAATCAATTTAATGTGATTTACATGCAAGCAATTCGCTAGAAGAAGAAAAAAAAGGCATACCTTGATGAAATTGGTGAAAGAAAGAGTTGAAGATGGAGAAAGAAGAAATAAGAGTAAGATTTGATGAGTGACGTTGCAGTGTTACTGATGGAAGCAAAGTGGTATAAGATGAGGATCTGAGAAAGAGAGAGAAGGAGAAGGGTTGGGAAGAGGAAGAGTGAGAAGAGAAGGAATTTATGTGCTCGAAAGATGAGAGTGGTGGGGCTTTGAGAGAAAGACACAGCACATGCTGGCACATGGAGTCCCTGGCCCACTACCCAAAACCATAGAGAATAATGTTACATTATAAAGAAAACAGTGTATTTAGATTAGTGGTAAAGAAGAATAAAGGTGACCTTAATGTAATGCAAACCTAACATCGGTATCTTTGTTTTGAATACAAACAAAACTCACTAAATACGACTCACTTCGAAACAATGTGCCTATGGCCCGCGAGTGGAACTCCGTGAGAGAAAGATTGTACCTTATCATCGCTATTAATTATATTAATTAATGATTATAGCTTTGTATTTTATCTTTTTATATGTGCCCTCAGTTTTAGGGTAATGAAATTATGGAATAGGATGTGTTTGTATTTTCTAGACTTAATTGATTTCCGCAATAAATCCTTATATTAAGTTTTCAACTAAACAAAAAAAAAATCAGAATGACTTGATTAAAAAAAAAAAATTACACGCTTTCGTTTTTTAATATGTTATATATGTTTTGATATATTAAGAATATATCCACATTATTTTTCATCGTACCAAAATAAAATCAGCGAAAATTCCATTTGGGTTCTTGGAAAAGTTCTTTATGCAATAATTCAAGAAGTAAATATAGCGTGCTTTAATCATGACGTGTTACATGTGCTAGATTATATAGATTGATAAGGAAGATATTCACAAGATTATATTTTAATATTATTTTAGACATGTTCAAAATATCAACATTTTCTCAGGTCTTTCTTGATGTTCTTGTAAAACTTGGATTTGAGTTTTCTAAAAAAAGGATGCCATACATATACCACAATTCATCTTTTATGATAAACACAACAAAATATTATTGTATGATTTGCTGTATAAATAACATTTATTTTTATTTCTAAAATAATTTGTCATGATATATGATATATTCATAAATCCTTCTCATGTTAAAGTTAGCAGAATTTTTAGTCCCTGTGCGGCAGCAAGTCTTTTTACCACAAACGTTGTTAAAACTCGATTTAGATTGATCATGCTTATATAATGGAAAAAATAGAATGATCATTGTGTTTAAAATATCAAACATATTTAATCATGACAATCTAATAATAATATTTGTAGTGATAATAATAATAATTTTTTTGTTCAATGCAAGATTAATTAATCCGAGAGTTGAATTAATTGATATTATGTTTTTAATAATAAAATGTAACATAAATTGAATATTTATATGTTATCCAACATGGATATTTATTTATATTTTAAATAACACGGAATAAAAAGAGTAATCAAGTAACAATTAGTTCTTAATTTACGAGAAAAAACCTTGAGCTACTTAATAAAAAAAAAAAATCAATTCATTATGCATTTAGATGGTTTATTCTACAACAAGTTTTAAATGGTGCTAAAAAAAAAAATATTTCGACACATGATTCCAATTAACGTTCAGTACAATTTTGTATTGATTAAAATTTATTGAAAGCTGCTTCCTCTAGATTAAACTAAAAATAAAAAATAATCACATTTAATGGACTTAATTATAAGAAAGTTTCAACTAACTCATTCTTATTTAATGTAGCGTTATTATTTTTAAAATACATTTATGCTTAAACTTGAACACTATTATCAATAGATATTATTGGAGGTAACTTAGAAAATATAGTACTTTTTTATTTATGAAATCAACAACATTAAATAAATCTAATTACTGATATTCTTAATCAAATTAAAAATTAAGTAATTTACAATAAATAAGAAGTGTGTTCATCAATAAAGTGTTGTGACAAACAGTAGTACCATCATTTTTCCTTATCCCCTAACGTTCAGGTTTATGTTATTTTTCAATTTATAGCGGTATTAATCAGAATTACAGGTTGATAATAGTCATTCATTTAATAAATATATCATAATTATAAATAAAAAAACACAGACTAGTCAGAAAAAAGTATCGAAGTTTTATCTATCTATCTAGCTATATGTATAGATATGATTTTTTTTTAAGTGGCTATATGATTTTAAATTTTGACTGTTTATATAAAGTTATATGATTTTTATTTATTTTTTTGCATAAAAAGTCCTTCTTATGAGATGTGATAGGACGTGTATATTATTTGGTGAACCCCATTTTTTGTATGTAACTCTATTCTGTCTTTAAAAGCAGTGTGCTTAAAATTTTGGTGGACTACATTTATTCTACTCATCTCATAAACTAATAATAGAGAAAGCGAAGCATTTGGTTTGTTTCCCTACCTGCTATTCCCTCGCATGGATAGATTTAATATAGCACCGTCGTCATGTATAGCTTCTTTCACAGGCACAATGAATAGTCATTTTTAGAAACTTAGTGTATTGTTTGTAATAACGTTAATAGTTGCATTGGCAAATAGGAAAAAGAAAAGAAAAATCAATGGATGATTTCTTCATTGATTTGATTTGATAGATAGCAATGAAAGAACAACAGCACAGCCTTAGGAGTTGGCATGAAATGCGCACTCTTCATTTCGGATTGGTTGACATGCAAACTAATGTTTGGCTACCATACAATTCTCATGCATGTGGCATGTTCTCAAATCATAATTAAAAATGATCTCATGTGCCGTTATTTTTATTAATTATTATGCTATATCAGTAGCACCAGAAGGGGAAAAGGTTAAAATAAGCTTTCCCCCCACAGTAATTTGCTTTGCTATGTTTCTGGAATGTTGGAGTTAGAATGTGGTAAATATGCTTTTATAGGTCATTCAGTCAAGGCACCCAGCATTCTGTTTACGAGTGAGCCAACAAAAGTCTACGTCACTTCATGTTTTTCTCCCCCTTTAAAGTAAAAATAGTTATAAAATCGATACCCATATCAAAAGTATTTAAATTTGATTGCCATATTCTTGATTAAGACTAATAATAATATTAAATCATTGAGTGTACACATTAAGAACGGTAAAATTCTTTCCGTTAAGACTCTAATTATCTTATCGAGTGAGGAAGGAAATGATATGGGTGTGAAGATGAATATAATAGAATGATTCAGGTAGGTGCATTTATAGAAAATGAAGAGAAGGAAAATAAGTAGCTAGGGTTTGGAGTTTGTTGGGGGACGCAGGCATATAGAATTTGGAGGAAGAGAAGATGAAAGGAAAGGAAAAGGAAAATTGGCAGGATCCGGAAAACATGCTGATAGGAGTGCATCAGGTCCCACGAGAATTCAAATTCCCGGGCACTTGGGATTTGGCATTGCCTTAAGAAAAAGAGCACATTGCAATCCCCACATGCTCACCACATGGGCCTTTCAAAAGTGTGCTACCTCTCATCTTTGCTCTTCTTTTTCTCTCTCTCTCTGTCATCTCTAATTTTATCTTTTCCCGAATCAAATTTCCCTTCATTTGGTTACCATGCTACTTCCTACACTCTTACCTAGCTACCTATCTTTTTCTCCACTTTTTTCCCACAATAATATTCACTTAGAAAGAAACAACATGAGCAAAATTGTGATTGCCGCTTTCCCATTTTGTCCAACTATGCTCTTTCTCTCTGTCCATCTCTTTTAGATGACGCAAATGTCTGTCAATATCACCCTTTAAGAAATTCACGTTTACAAGAATATCAGACGTATACTTACCTGTTTCAAATAAACAAAGGAAAAACTGAGGGGAAAAGGCAAAAGGGAATATATATGTACAGTGATTCACTTTGTTATTATTAATTTGGAGGAGGATATAGGGGAATATATGTAAAATGCATTTAAAAATAAAGTTGACATAGTCCAACATATAAAGAAATAGATTGAAGAAAGAGATTTGTGAAGAAGGAATGGGTTTTGTGGACAGGTCATGGAATGGGCCCGTAGGTCACAATTTTATGTGTGTTTAGGAAGATCAAGGGAAGCAACGGGGTGCATGCGTCCCTAAATTTGTCGCCATCTTCTCTCCCTTCTTTTTAGACGTTTTACGCTTTCTCCAAACCCTTTTTGAATATATGTGGAATTGCCTTAAACTTTCAATTTCCTGCTCCATCCATGACTATGTTTTGGCCCTCCCTCCTATAACCTTCGTGGGACCTCTTTTGCTGTTCAAACTTCAAACTTTAAATAGTGATCACACACAAATATATATATTAGTATAATGACTTTTTTTTAATATCCTACCAGCTAGTTTATCTTGAGGAGATGGTTCATTATTGATTTCTCTGATTGGTTCATCAGTCCAAGATTTCAATCTATATGGCTGGCTCCGATTTTGAAGGAGTTTATGTCTCTAGAAATGTCGAAGTGTGCATCAAAGTTTAACCCGATAGCTTTGTCTAAATTATGTCGAAGAAGTTTTCATTATGTTTTTTATTTTTTTTTGGCTCAGCAGTTTTCATTCTCTGGTAGTCATGGGGTTGCTGTCTGGTTCTGGATTTGAAGGCTTTACAGTATAACTTGTTGAACTTTTTTACACTGTTGTTCCTGAACCTCTGGTTTATGCTACTGGTATAAATATTGGGTGGATTTGCCTCAAAATGTGTCCACAGCTCATGAAGTCTTATTTGGTAGTAATACGTTTTGTTGTACATTAGTTACTTGAAATTTAGTTTCGGTTGCTGCTTTGGTAAAACGCATGGCATTCCATTTTAAAAGAGTAAAAAAGAAACAAAAGATATCGAGAACAAAAAAAAAATGTTTTAAATACTATTATTCACTCGTATATTGTAGCATTTTCATGTAAATATTATGAACAACAATTTATGAAAGAAAGAGAAGAACAAACAAAAAGAACAAACATAAGAAATATGATAAAGAAAAAAAAAAGAGAGAGAGATTTTATGAAGACATGACAGACAATAGAAATACTCAAAACTTTGAAAGATAATATTAGAGAACTTTAGTAATTTTTTAGGTTTTAGGTGAACTTGAAAAAAAGAATAAATTTCATATATTGAATTTGAGAGGTATTAAATAAAATTTGTGCATCTTAAAAATTATAAGTGTTGTGTAAGTTTTTAACTATGTTAATTTTAAAGTGGATATAAGGTAGTTTGACTCTTTCAATTAACTCTTCAAGCTTTTAAGAGTTTTTTAGGTTTTCTTTGTTTTCAACTGATAGAAACATTTTGAGGACCGAAACAAAGAGAATGTTGGAAAAACTATGTAAAAAAAGTGAAAAATAATAAAATTTGTCTTTTCAAACTTTCTTTCCTCTCATGTCCATATTTGAGGGAAAGGTGATTTTTATTTAATAAAAATATTAATTTTAAACTATTAAACAATATGATTAAATAAAATAAAAAAATATTTCTTATTTTAATATACAGTAATAAATAATTAAAAATATATATATAATAACTAAATTTACAATAAAATAAAAATATTAATATAATTTATAAAAAGTAAATTTAATTATATATTATAATTAATTATATATAAAATATTTTTATAAACTTTTTAAAAAAATATCAATTATATTAAATAAATATTTTTTTAATTTTAAAGATAAATTTATAAGTTTGTATATCAAAAATTATTAAACTATTTATTATACCTATCACATCATTCACAAACTTTTACAATTTTTTTACTCATATCTTACCATTTTTTCCTTAATCCAGACAACAAATTTTTTCACACACTTTCATCTCTAATCAACTTTCTCAAATTCACTCTTTAATCCAAACACACCCTTAGTGTTTCCTGAAGAGTAATTAAATATTTCACATGTGACTTCTACAAAAGTCATAATTGTTTTTTATATTTAATCATTACATATCTCTAGATTCAAGTAACTCTGTATTACTTATAATTTTAAGAAATTATCATATGTTAACTTATGCTTAATCGAGTTAATTAATGATTAATAAAGTTAACTCATTTTTGTTGTCTTTTTCACTTCTTAGATGAAACTCCTTTCTACAAAAAAGAGTCTCATGTATTTGTAAATTTGGATATAATAGACTATTGAATGAAATTATTCCTTGTGAGTTTGTGAGAATTTGAACTTTCTCTTATATTATTTTGGTTCTTATCTTGATAAGTTTTTTTAAATGGTGAATCTTCTTGCAATTATCCTTTAGTTATTGGATTAAAAGTTGTGTGTTCTTCTCCCTTTTATTGTCTCAATTCATATTTTTTTTCATTTCTTTAATTGTTCTTACTTTTCCTTTGAATACTAATTAAATGTGTATGGTTTAATTAAATGTGTATGGTTTCTCCTCAAATTGCTCATGCTTACACTATTTATCTTATATTTCTACAGAATTTTCCTTTTTCAACACTTATCAAAATTCTAACCTTCACATCACATTGATTACATGTTATACATAAAAATTAGTTATACCGAACTAATTGATTTATAATAAAATATTTTAACAAAAGAGATGACATACCATAATCAATTTTAAAAATAATACTAAATTGATTATTATTGATATGAACACTTTTATAGAGAAAGAAGATTATAGATGTTTGATAAAGCAAATAACTATAATTAATATTTTTATTATTGTTATTATTAATTAAATATATATATATATATATATATATATATTTAAATATTTAATTTAAAATATTCAATTATGTTTAAATATTTAATAATATAGTCTATATTTTAAAAAATTATTGCTAAAAAACTAAAGAAAGTTGAAATTGTGAATTTTACTAAAAAAGTTCAACATCTATGATCCAACTTTATCAAAACAAAAATAAATTTGACTTGGGGGTATTAAATCATAACTTTAATTCATTATAAGTTACCCCTTTGTTTTTTACAAATATCTAATAATAAATACATTGAAATCGTGGGTGTGACTCACACTTTCAATTAAGATAAATCAATAACGTCAATTAAATTAAAGGTATAATTTCAACATTAATTTATACTGAACTCTAGTTTGCTCTCATAATAATTTCATTTATTCGAAACTAAAATCTAAAAGCACGCAACAGAATAATTTCTTCTTGATAAAATCATGTTACCTAAACACTATTTACTCATTATAGCAATTTTTTTTTTTTATCAAGAAAATATCCATACTGAAATTACACCGTTACGGGAATTTCTCCCTAAGTTTATGTGCATCTATATTTAAAATTCATTTTTATTTTTAGTTAGGAGTTATACATCTCAGCCCACATAACACAGTGAACCCTTGTGATTGAGAGCTTCTTTTATATATTTATATATTCTAAAAATGTTTTGTTACTTTAAGAAATAAATGCCTTCAAGTTTTTAATTAATAATAAATATTATTATTTTATCTCACGTGCATGGATAGGAATTTGAATAAAATTATTGAGATTTATGGTTAAACTCACTTTAAGCATTCTCATTAATAAAACTAGGTTACTAAAGTATCTAGTAAGTTGGTTTAAGAAAGGAATTATCAATTTTTAAACATATTATCGAGAAAACCAAGCCTGAGAATCTTTTTGAACCAATAGATGGTTTGGTGCAACTTGCAGACATGGATGGGAAATCTCTAGTCTTTGATACCAGGCAATTGTGTTATGGATGTACACATCAGTGGATAAAAATTCATGAAGAAAGACAATTTTGATATTTAATTGTCTAAAACATCATTCCAACAAAAGAGGACGAAGGAGCAAGACATTTACGCTAATACTCATAAAAAATTATTTTAATTGTAAACTACTTATTTATTTTAATTTAAAATTTCGGACATTTTAGAAAAAATTACGTCATGTTTTTTTCATTCACTACGACCAAAAGTAGTAACTGAAATATTTTAATTGAATGACCTAGCAATGCTCTTCTACAATTTACATTAGACAGATTCTTTCGGTCGCTAGATCATTGAATGTATATAAAGTTTATGCATGTAAATTATTTATACAAAGAATGAACATATTTTACTAATAAAATAAATTATTATAATTTCATTTAAAATTTATTTTTTGAAGTTTTATTAATTTTTATTTGATATTTCCTTTTTTATACACAATAAGACCAATCCATATTTTTGAAACATAGTTGATCTTAAGTTTTTCTGAATTTAACTTTGAAAAACTCCTTTTCATTGGAGAAACGGATTGTAGAATCATTAATATTATTATATAAGCTATATATTTTTTGAAATAATATATTCTCTTTTTATTTAATTTTAAAAGATAAATTCAATTTATCAATATGGAAGAATTTATTTTATATTAAAAAAAATTAAGTTTTAAGTATTTTTTTAATTATACTATTTAATGACCATAATTTTTAACATTAAATTTAAAAGTAAAAAAAATATTATATATTTTAAGTTATTCAAACTGTAAAAAAATAATAATTGATGTATGCACGTATAAAAAGTAAAAAAATAAAAATAAATGATGGAGAAGATTTTATAGTTTCTTTCTCAACATTTTTATCAAATTGTTTCCTTCTACCATTACTATGTTTTTCGCATAACTTAGGTTCTATTTACATTTTAACAATATTTTTTTCTTCCATTTTCAACTGCATTTTTTTTATCTTTTGAAAAATTAAATATCTTTTAATTGTTCAATAACTTTAATAATGCACATATATTTTTATTGTAATATTTTAGTGAAAGAGTAAACTATAAATAATATGTCATACTAAAGAATTAATCCTAACAAATATTAAAAATTCCAAAGTCAACTTCACTTTAGTTTTGTGATTATCACTAACTCTAATCAATTTTAGTATATTTTTATATTGATAAATTTGAAATCTTATAACTTTCATACTTTTAACATGACTTTATCAACATCTATGACAATGATTTAACAATTAAATTATGTATATGATCTTATAAAAATATTTCACATTTTTATAAAAAACATAAAGTATATATATATTGCAACACATTAAAAAATATATGTAGCTTTGTGATAAGAATTAGTTATATTATAAAAAAACTAAGTTTAAATCATGACAACCATATATTAAAATGGAAATATTTAATTGATTAAATTATACTTTTGTTGAAAATATTTTATAAAACTATCATTTTTAATATATTCTAGATTTATAAACTTCTTTATTTAACTCCTTTTGTAGGAGTAAAATACTATAAGAACAATATACCTATATACAATATAAATTAAAAAAAAAAGTATGGAATGAATTATTTTTCAACTTGGTAATAGAATTTAGGATTTTTTTTTCTCTTTAATTTTTGGAAAACTTAGTTAGAGAGATAACAGATAAATAAATTCCGGCAGTTGCTTAATATTAAGGTGTCTTTAATATAAGCATCATCGTAAATAAATCCAACTATAATATATGGTCATAACTAATAGAGATACATATCACCACAGAGAGGAAAGAATTATGCTATATTTGAGAGAAGGTGAAGCCTCCAATAAAAAAAAAAAAAAAAAAAAAAAAAAAAAATTATATTTTAAAAAAAAAAAAAAAAAAA
>Ga0099825_1000730_pt1 | contig 37629 bp, 15 predicted proteins | sample SiratroredBW_FD_76838 | JGI IMG/M metagenome (GOLD analysis project Ga0099825, IMG submission 76838) | Root nodule microbial communities of legume samples collected from California, USA - Siratro red BW | ecosystem: Host-associated > Plants > Roots > Nodule | place: USA: California | collected...
GCCGTTGTGGCTGTGGCGCAGGGGGTGATCGGTTCGGGGACCTTGAACTCGGTGTCGTTTTTCTCGGCTTTCTGAGCCATTACTCTGCGTTTTGGTGAGAACGAAGAGAGAGAAAGAGAGAGAAAGAGAGAGATTATTGAGATGGGAAATGAGAGAGAGAGAGAGAGAGAAAGGATTTGTAAAAGAGAGCGATGAGAGGTTGGTAATGAAAGGAGAGATAGAATATGGACGTCGTAGAGACGCGTATGGAAAGGAAACTTTCTTTTCATTCATTGTCGCTGCAGCAATGCAATTACCAACTTCTCCACTACCTTTTTTTTATTCATTTTTTAAATTATTAATTACTGCTATTATTTTAAAAGGAAAAAGTTGAACTACACATGTTTGGCTTAATGAAGTAACTTGTTTGGAAGATGGATTGATCCAAACATGTTCACTCCAAAACTTGAACATTTATTCCGCGGAACTAAAGTGGAAAGACTTTAGGATAAAATTAATTTAGGGAATTGTTATATATTGTTATTGACTTTGCAAGAAAGGGTAAAGTGGGAAAAGGAGGATGAAAAAGGGTGAGCCGTGCGTGACAAGAAGGGAGAAGCTAGCCGCCAAATCTGACCCTCGTTTTCTCAGAGGTCATTTTCGTCCATATTGTCACTGACACGTGTACTTCGCACACTTGGTGCCCGATTCAGCATTTACCACTCGCTTCTCGCACGTGTCACAGCATCACCCGTCCTAGTGAAAGCGATGGGAGCGTGCCGTGTTTTTCTCATTACGTGGACACTCTCAACATTGGGTCTATTCAGAGACGAGAAGTTCCAAAAGAAGTTTAAGAAAATTTATGGAAATTATTAAACTGTTTCATTTTTTTATTTAGTAAAATTAATTTTCTATTTTATTCAATCATTAGAATGCATAGATTAACAAAAAATAATAATAAAGAGGGGATTGGTAAAGGTGTATTATTCATATTTTGATGTAATATAGAAGTGTTTTTTCATTATTTGTAGTGTAAAATTTAATGCTTAATGTGAGTTTGTTAACTCATTAATAAACGTGTTGTGGAAAAATATAATACTAAGTAATAGTCGAGGTTATACTATCATAACTGCAATAGTTTATAACTGTGATGTGAATTTTTGATACAGAAATGCATATGTAAAGTAATCACAATTACAAAAATAAATGCTAATAGTTAGAATAAACATATATTTTTTTGCATTTAATGTGCAGACATGTAATTTTACGTTACAATAATTGTAACCAAATGTTGAATCTAACTACCTAATGTGAAACAGAAAAAACGAAAAGACAAAAACGGAACATATTTTGAGGAAAAAAAACAAAGGCTTTCCTGATGCATTGTAAACGTGTTGATGACCCGTTAGTTCAATGTTGGTGGCTTGGTTGAGAGAGTAGGATCCTAGGTGGAGAAAAAAAGAAAAAGGTATAATATTATGCTACTGCCACAACCATTTCTGATTTTATGCCATCCACGACTCATGGCACCTTCTAAATTTTCATGTTTTACAAATGTAAATTCCATAATCGTATTTTAAGCAGTGGGGGAGCTTTGTTGGGACTGAGAATGATCTTTCGCACCCCAGATTTTTTACACATACATATATACAAATAAAAATAATTTTTTAATTTTAATATATTTATATATTTAATATTTCTAAAACTTTTCTACATCAATTTTTTCACTTACAAATTTTGTAAAGATTCGTCATGGTTTTAAGACTATGATACATAGATTTTAACCAATTAGAGCCACTCAATTACCATTCTCACTTCTCTGTTTAAATAATATTTCTTTATTTATTTTTTTGTCATATCCCATCGTCATTCATATCATTTATTTTTCTCTATTTTGCCTTTCAATCTCTTCACTCTACCTGTTTAATTTTCTGACAATTTACAGAGCCGGAATTTCCAAACGTAAACAACTGTAGTTTTAGCTTACCACATTTACACGGCTGAGGCATGTCCAAATCTACAAGCAAATCTGAAATGAACAAAAAACAATAAAGAGGTAGGTTTGAGCTGGTAATTTAAACCCTATGCATGCAAAAACTTGAAACAAAAAAATACAAACCATATTTTTAGCCCAGCCGTTAACAAGCTTGGAGGCACTGTATATTTTTAGCCAAAATGCTAACAAATTGGGTTGCAAACATAGACCACTAATTTAATTAATCACATAAGGTACTTTCTGTGAGCTCTTCTACACCATACTACTTCGTTGTGGGTTGCTTGGAGTCATGCTGTTTTGAGTTGCTCCGGGTTACTCATACATGGAGCATGACTTACTCTGGCTTGCATGTCTATGACATTAAGTTTCTACAGACAATTGCATTCATATAGAAAGTGAGGATTATTTTCAGTATTGAACTAGCCTTGGGCACCGTCAGATACATTTCCTGAATCAATATTCATGGGTTGGGTATTCTTGTAGCCACTAATCTCATCCTTGTAACGTTTTTTATCCTCTCGCGCTTTTGCCTCGTATGGCTCCTTCTCTTCCGCTGCGCATTCAACAGGTAAAACAATATACAGTTCAGTCAATAAACATAATAAAGCTCAAATGACGAATTAGACATGGTGGAACTGCATGAAATTAAAAATTGGCAACATTGTATACCTGACATTTTTTTCCATTTCTCTCCTAGTACTCTTCCCACATCCGTAAATGAGATTCCAGGGTTAGTTTTCTTGAGATTCTGTCAAAAAATTAAAATACTATCAGAAATTATAGTGTAAAGAGAATTCAACTTTTATAAACCCCTGCTTGACCAGTTAACCGTTTCAAGTAGATTTTGTGAATTCTTAAAATAAAAATAGATATTAACAATTTTGCTAAAGGTAGTAGTTGGCTACAGTTAGTTTGGTGCAAGAGTCCAGACTCCGACCAGACACATTGGAATGGTACACACCTATTTAAAGCTTACTTGCATTAATTACAGGTTTTGCCCGAGGATCTCAACCTTATCTATTACCTAACATTGTGATTTTTTTTTTCTTTACTTAACCCATAAACTTCAATTTCTAGCTGAAAGGGATTAGGAAGGGATGGCAATGGAGGATTGTGGGTGGATTATGTGGGTTTGGCTGTAGTGATTTAAGAAGAAAGATTGGTAAGCTTCAGGGTTGCGATTTTCCTTGGTGATGTATGAAGAAGGAGAAGAAAGGTTAGCTGGTTTTTGAGAGAAGACCATATGACCTCTCCGAGGACAAAAGTGATGGATGACAATCAACTATGCCATGGACATAATAATTATGTTTAAGAAATCATATATTAGAGGGATTTTGAGCTTCACAGTTCATTGATGGTTCATGATGCATATGACCTACATAATTGATTGTGTAAGCATTCTATTTTGGCTCTTGTACTTCAGCTATGGTGCATAATCCATTCTGGTGTCCATAATCCATTATGCAACCATACACACTTGACTTCAGCGTTTATTTCACACAGCCATTACCATTTTATTTGCCCTTGTTTTTAAATAAAATCAAGGGTATAAGAGCATTTCACAACAAATTCTCACTTTCGTCTTCTTTACAGTCAAACACATATTCATTCAAATTTTCTACTTATTTTTTCTCTCTTCCCACTCTATTTCACTTCATTCAAACAACTCCACTATTAATTTATGTCTCACCTATTTCTTTTCTCTTCCACTCTCTCGCTTTCTTTCTCATAATCCAGACTGATACACTATAGAAGAGAGAGGCATTGAAATAAAACCATGCATTTCTAAGATAACATAGATGCTTTATTTATATTTAGAAAAAGGAATCAATATAATAAATAGAGAAGAGTTGATATCTTCTTATAATAAAAACGGGGTACGACAATAAAAAAAAATGTTCCAATAATACATATATAATCTAAATATTCTTAATTATATAAGATCTGCTCCTCATTTTTATAATTATAACATGGACAAAAGCTGAGTTTTTTAATAAGCACTTATGGGAGAAAGATATAAGTAAAAATAAATTTAAGATTTTCATAAGTTAAAAATAATTTATACATAAACCAATTTGTAAAAACTCTTTTATATTGTTTGTTTTTCTCACAAAAAATTAACTTAAGTATAAGCTTATTTCATTTTTCCTTCGAAAAATACTAATGCAGAAGTTTGTGTAATTAGCGTGTACATTGCCATTGTAATTTGTAAACCCCAAACTAGGCTGGGCAGCCATCATAAGTTTGGTAACCATACCAGCACCGATGTATAAGACTAGGAACAGAAGATACCTCTCTTTCCAATTTAGAAAAGAACATGAAACCAGACATTGCCCTTTTGGGTGCATTTGGGTCTTTTTTCTTCTTCTGTTTTTTCTTTTTTCCATCTTCATCATCTTTTGATTTCTTTTTAGAAGTAGATGCCTTAGAAGGAAGGTCCTTCTTCGTTTCCTTCTTCGCAGGCTTCTGAAAATTTGCCATCATTAAGGTATCAGCCACACCATAGATTTAAGAGTAGAGAAGTACTACTAAGATAACAAAGGAAAAAAGAAAATCAGGAACCTCTTTCTCATCGCCACTTTTACTGGCATCAGAGTCGTCTGCCCCAGAATCATCAGTAGGAGAACCTTCATCATCCTTGTCAGCAACAAAATCTGAATCCTGTAGACATTTGCCACCATTTAATGAATATAGAAACAAGACTAGAAAAACCCTGCCACAGTAAGCTCCCAAAGACTAAATTTGAGCAACTTGCGTAGAGTCCTCCAGCCTGAATATATATGTACAGAAGCACAGAACAAAGACAAACACAAGTACACACAATAGAAGTCAAAACATAGAACACAAGAAATAGACACTTAAAATAGGCGAAAGGTCAGCTGCAAAATAAGCTCAAGAATTGCAAAAAGTGAAATGAAAGCTCCGAGTTCACTGAAGTTTTTTCATGCCCCAACTATATTCAGATGTTGGTCGGCATAAATAATGTCGCCTCCTTGATTTCTAAAACTAGAACACAAATTTACAAAATACTACACATGAACTAAAGATAAGGATGCAAGTCATTTAAAATATCTGTTTGATCACCTCCTCATCACTTTCATCGTCACCAGCTGCATTTTTTATGCGCTCAAGATGTGGATCAACAGCATCGTCATCGTCATTCTCGAGAACCTTCTTTATACCAGCTGTAGGTTGGCCATCTCCTAAGTTCATAATTTTCAAGCCCTTTGAACTGCATGTGCAGGTAAAAAACAGTTGTTTATAATTTATAAAACGGTTAATTGTACATAAAATTTGGCAATGAGCTAATATTTACCTAATAAATTCATACAAATTGTGGTACTCATTTCTCTGTATATTACGGAAGAGATGCTCTTGTTCAGATTTTAGTCTGATAAGAAGGTCAAAATAATGCATATTGGAACCGCCAGCTGCATGCCTCTCGAATTCCACATAGTCAATCTAATAGGAAAGGAGAAAACAAGTAAAACCTCATTGTTTAAATATCAGATGCTATCAACCAGTAATTGATATGTGGTGGCCTGCAAGCACAATCCATTACCTCTTCATGAAGAATAAGTGTCGGAGGCTTGGGTAGAAAGAAGAAGCTCTTCTCAAGGGGATACAGAATTCCATCTTCAGCTTTCAAAGATGATTTCACAGCATAACCATCCTGACAACTCCTAAATTTTCCAGGCTTAGTGACTTTGGCACCAGACAAGCCACGTAATATTGTAGTGAACACCTCATGAATAAGCCCCTGGTTGTGAATTGAAAATGAAACACGTCAGCTACTGCATCATGTCATATGCATGATCAACAATTACTAAATTCTCACATCACTCAATCTTTGGAAATATGCAATGCAAGATGCTCTTTTTCATTTTCCCAAGCAGTCCTTAAAGAACAGTATCTCAGGGGTTTATATATGGACATATGAATCAATTATGAACAGTTTTAAGCAATACCTTATAAGACAGCTCTAACTTGTCCTTGTACTTTGTGTTATAAAGATCTTCATTCATTGCCAATTCACTTTGGACAACATAATCAGATTCAAACTATATAGAAATGAGAAAAACAATGTTAAGTTCATAAACAAATAAAATGCACATCATATAATTTAGCAAACCAAGCAGCAATTACCTGCATCACAATATGAGGGTACAAAGTTTGTCCTTTCCGAATGGGGGGATCAAGACTAATAATGACGAAGGTATGTGGTTGATTAGACTACACATAGATATGAGAAATCGTCACTAAACAAGTCCAAAAAAGAATCAATTTAGTGGTCACCAAATATGAAAACAAATATCAGTCGAGTGAAAGTACAGAATCAGGAAATGAACCTTAGGAAGTAAAAACAGGCGAACCACACTGCTATATTGGATTTTGAAATCATTAGCCTGTCCCTGAAGCCGCAAGAATGACATGTGTAACTCAACAATGTATCGTCCTCTACATAAAAGAACAAAGTTTTATTATTAATACTTAATTGGAAGGACAATAATACAAGTGGTATGTATAAACAATGAGAAGCCAAAAGCCCAAAAATACTTGAATATATGTATATGCCTTTAAATACATTTACCTTGGTGTAAGGATCGCAATACTCTCAAATGTAACAACAGCATCTTCACCTCCAGCACCAACATCAGCCATAGACATTATTCGGCTGCGGAAAACCTGATGCAGAAAAGACAAAATATCAGTTAACCTATAAGTTATTATATTATAACACTGGATCTTTTATTTCCACAAAACTCACCTCAGCAGGAGGAGTTTTTTCATCGCCAACAAACTGGGTGTTGGAACTTGGTATATGGAAACTTATCTCCATCAGTGAATCTTTCTGATAACATAAACAGGATTGGATCATAAAAAGAATGCTCAATCATTGAAAATTAATACGTTAAAATGCATGAAAACGTAGATATACCTCATTAGCTCCAGTTGTGTCATCCACGTGAAACTCCAAGAGCACATCATTCTTCCCTTGAAGCTGTGTTTGAGAGACATCTGCTAGCGACACCTCAAAAGCTTGCTTTGAACCAACCATGAAAGCCAACATATTTCCTGAAATGGAAATAGGAACTTAAAGTTCCACTGTTCCACAAGTAGAGTAGTATAACTATAGAAATGGTCAAGTCAGTTTTATCATTATCAAACGAGTTGCCCAACATAAAGAGAAATGATTTTATTACAAAAGAAAACAAGAATGGGAAAAAGTTACTCTATGAGCAGTCAACCACAGTCACCACCCAAACACTACACATACAAAAACAACTTTCCTATCTCAACAACTTTTTTCCACTCAAAATTGCACTTAATATGATTACCAAAGTGGAGGCAGTGGCACCTAAATCCATTGTTTGGGAAAGTTTTTTACCTTCACTTTCAGTTGTTTTTATGAAAAATAAGTTGTTAATAAAATAAGCTGGATGTTTGGGATATCAGCTAAAATGTAGTAAAAATCCTTTTTTCAAAAAAAAAAAAAGTTGCTTCCATGAATCCAAAGTTCTGTACCTTGTGATATTGATTTTTTGTTGTTGCAATAAACAAATTAAGTTAAAATCCCTTTTCAACAAAGTTAAACAAAAACTGGTTCTAACTATACCAGTTTATAGTACTGAATGATTATTGAAATAATTTAATTTTCACAATTGTTAACACAACCTTAGAGTATAACAAAAAGAAAATAAGCAACTGCAAATTGGGGAAGAAAAAGAGTAGCATGGCAGCACATAAGTTCTCAGCCTTTCTTCATATATGGAAAACATCCAGCAATCTACAAGATAAATCAGTGCTCTCCAAATAAAAACTGGATGATATCAAATGAATTTCTTTGAAAATAGGAGAGCTTTATCCTTTTCTAAAGATTTACATACCATTTCTTCATGGGTGCTACTGAATCAAACAGAATACAATGTCAAATTAACTTTTTTTCCCAGACACTAAATCACCAAATTCACGGCAAGTAAGGATGACAGAAGAGTTTAAGATATATGTGACAAATCATGCGGAGAATATCAATCACAAGAAATAAGTCAGTTCATGTAATATAGCAAACCATTTAGATCAACTTCTCCCCAATTCCGTCCGCTAACAGAAAGCTGCTTGTCCCGTACGGTTATTCCACAAGTGTTTTGGAAAAAGTTGGTCAAACTTGCAACATCCTGCAAAAATGCATAAAATTACGACATAAGAACGAAAATTTTGATAGCAATTGAAGTCCAACTCCTGAGTATTTATATCTGCCAAAGTGGTAAAAAGCAACAGAATATAAGAAACCAAAGCTATGAATTCATTTTTGCACATCCAACGTAACTGCACATTCGGGAGGGGTAGAGGGAGTAACCTGATCACGGAATCCAGTGAACTTGTAGTACAACCCATCTTTAATTTGAACACCAAGTTGGTTAGACCTTGGAACCTTCATCCATGTGACCCGCTCTATATCAGATGTCTCAACTTCAATTAATTTACCACCGCCCTGTCTCTTCCATACTATTCCTCCAGAGTATATTTTTATCTGACCTGGATTCTGCAACCTCACAGCAGGAGAAGAAGTGTCATACATCTCCACTGCCAATTTCAGTCTCATTCACAAATTTACTTAAAAAAAAATTCAATTCTTCGGCTCTAATTCCTATTAACTTTGAATTAAAAAGCAACGGATTGTAAAAACTTGACATGGAACACGCAGTGCAACTGAGTAGGGCCATGCAGATTCAGTCTGTTCCTACCGATACTAAATTAATGGTACATATTACATCACACCAAATCAAATAACTTTTTACTATAGAAGATAGAAAATTTGGAACAAAAATAGCTCATTCAATTTCATCATACTACACAAAGATTGTATCCAAACATGCCCATATTTAGAATAGGGATAAAATGTGGAAATTAAAAGGTTATAAATCAGTCAACTCCGCCATTTTTCCAAACAATAAAATGAAATCTTTGTTCCATTTCATTCTAAAACATCCAAACAATGCAATGGTATTTTTATTTCATTCCAATACACCCCATTCTGGTCCAATTAATTCCATTCTATCCTATACCACTGATTCAAACATAATCACAGATTCTCGAGAATATTTTCTATAACTTGTACCAAATCATTGAAAACTTGCATTCCCGAACTCTTATTCCCGGGAATACTTCTTCAAAACTTTTACCAAACATGTTGCATTCTCAAACTGACATTCCGGGAATTCTTCCAAGACTCGCTGATTCAAACACAGGCATAGATTCATGGAAACATTTTGTTATAACTTCCACATTACACGGAGAAGAGTAGCAAAACGAAGGTCAGAGGGATTACGGTGCCTCCACGGCCTCCGAGAGTGATGTTGTTGAACTGATGGCCGTCCGTCATGGCTGAAAATCAACGATAGCGGCGAAATTCACAAATGAAAAAACAATACAGCTTAACCGCACGTACACAGCCACATCAGAAACCGCCGTGTGAGTGAGAGAGAGACGTGAAATCGCTGAGAAAACAAAAAAACTGAAGAAAAAAAAAATCAGTGCACAAATTACAGTGAAAAAACTGAAAATGTGACAGTGAATAGAAAAGGCAAAATTGCTGACATGTTCACGAAGGAGAAAAGTGTGAGAATAACGAGGTTTATTTGTTGTTCTTGCAATCAAAAATTGGTTGAACACCGAATTTGGTGCAGTGAGACGTGGAACACGCCAACCGCAATACGAACGGAACCAAGTTCTTCATTTCTTATTATTATTATTATATAAATTATAGATTATTATTTATGTTATACGAATTATATTTAGATATAGTTATTTAAATGTTTCTCCTGATATTTTTACACGGTGCAAATAATGATAAAATACGTAATTAATTATTTTTTTTTTGACAGGTCAAAATAAAACGTAGAAAGAATAAAAGGTAAAATACATTTATTTATTTATTTATTTTGAATCCGAAAATCAGGTGAATTTAGAAGTGACTGCAATTCCCACGCCAACAGCAACAGCCAAAACGCACAGCATCGAAACCACGCGAGCCCTAGCGAAGAGCGCGTCCAACTGCTTCGCGGTTTGGAGCGTGAGCGTGAGGATCTGCAACCGCCCCTGCTCCTCCATCTTCCTGAAGAACTGAATCGGCTTCAGCGCGCGCCGCAGCATGAACGCCACCGAGAACGGAAACGCGAACGCCACGAGGCTCTGCACGGAGACCTCCGTTACGGGGTCCGATTTCGTAAGGTACGTGATCCACGCGCCGAGAGTGAGGTTGACCAGAGCCATGGCGGCGAGCGCTTGGCTTAGCCTGTACATGCTCCTCATCATGGTTTCCAGCACCACGCGCGTCTCGGTGGCGAGTGCGGAGAGGTCTCGTTCCACTGTGGGGCCTTCGATCTCCTGGTGCTTGAAGTTCGGGTTTTGGCTCGGGTATGGGCTTTGGGCTTGGTCGGGGCCTGGGATGGGCTTGCGGGCTTCATCGGAGTCTGGGGAAGAGGAAAAATGGTTGGATGAGAGAAAGGTGAAGGGGATGAAAGGAGAGACTGGGTTTTGGGAGGGTTTGAAAATTGGGAAAGTAGGGTTTTGGGAAAACGAAGATGAAGAAAAACGATGGCGTTTTAGGAGCGAGGAGGTTAGGGTTAGGGTTAACCTTAGTCTTCGTGAAATCATGGCGGCCATTAGAAGGGAGTAGAATGTGGAAAACTGAAGGAAAATCTTCTTCTGGGCTTCTCAATGTGGTGTTCTTCCTTCTCGATGTAGATTCAACAGCGAAGAAAAAATAGTAGCAAGTGGGTTAATTACATTTTAAAAATGTTTAAAGTTACTGAAATTGAGTTTGTAAAAAAAGTTTAATTAATTAAAAATAAACACTGACTGAAAATTCTTGTTTTATGTTTTGAAAATATTTGTATAATCCAATTTGTGTTTTCTTTTAAATGAGGAGTGAATGCTTCCGAGAATCAAAACTGAATTTTAAATTACAGAATCAAGAATTCAAGATTATACTTTAGATTATATAATAAATTTTGACTTTCGAAATACAAATTCGTATTTAAGTTTCTTCCATTATAAAGTGTTACATCTTTTTGAATATTTTTTTGTCACTATTTTATTGTTGATTGTTTTTAACAAAATCCAAATTTTGAAGTAAAATACTAGATTAAGTTGACCTGTCATTAGACATCGATAAAATGTTTTATATTGTATATTTAGAGACAATAAAAGGTGAATAGGTAGATGATACGATGTTTAGAAAGATTATTCAGATTTTTAGAAACAAATAATTAAATATTTTAATTATAATTTATATGTCAAAATATCTCTAATAAACGAATCTACATTCATATTATTAGTAAAAAAATGAAAATATTTATTAAGATTTTTATCTTAGACAAAATATCGATAATTCAAAGAAGAAATTATTAAATTGTATTTATTTAATTTAATCTTTGTATTATTAAAATTCATTTCTATGTGCTTTGTATATCTTAATGTACTATTTTCTTATTTTTAAAAGTCTATATGATTGAAATTGAGTAACTTTCAAGTTAGAGATTGAGACCGTTTAAGCTATTTCCATAATTACGAAGATTACCATAAATTTAATTTAAGTCTCTTAAAAAAATAAAAATTTCTATATACTTTCCACTCCTTTTTCAGACATATCACTAGGCTTTCACTCTTTTATTTCTGTATAAATTTAATAAAGCAAATGAATAATTATTAAGTCAAATAGACTATGTAGTAAGGTTCTAAAAATATAGGATTATAAGGCTACAAAACTATATTAGATCACTCATCCTTCAAACATATTCAGGTATCTATTAGAATTAGACAACTTCTTAATTATGATTTGAATTGAAGCAATAATATGTTAGTTGATTAACTTATGTTTTATGATTTTGAACAATATTAGTTTTTAACTTAATTAGATACATATACCAATTTAAAATTTAATAGCATTAGGTCACTAAAATTTTAATATCAAATGTTAGATACCAATTATTTAATTTAATTGGTCACTAAATCCAATCATTACTTCTATTTTATAGTTATTTAGCAACCAAAATTTAATTTAGTGACTATTTTGATCACACTTAGCAACCATTTCATTTGATAGCTAAATATTGATCTCTAAATAGTTTTTCTCTTATGATGTATTTCTTTGTTTAAAATGTTATTTGTCTTTAAGAAGTAAGGAATAGAAGAATTATATCTCTTTAATTTTAAAATTTAATTTTATATTATTTTCTATATATACGTAATTAAAAGTAAATGTGTTTATTGGAAGAAACAAATAAAATGGTAAGAACACTCTACGTGATTATAAAGACAATGACTTCTCTCACAAATGTTTATTTTTTTGTTTATATAATATATATCTAGGATTATAAACTATATTCATTATTTAAAATATAGTAAAAAATGTCTTTAAACTTTCAATGTGTTGATAATATGATTAGGATAAAAGCACATTATGTATGAACTTAATTCTTACAACGATGTTTTAGTTTTAGGTTCAATTTGTAATTTCAAAATCAAACTTGATGTATTTTTGTAAATAGCTATATATTTATATAAATTAATTTTACTGATAAAAAAAACTAATTCATAAGAGCATAAAAAAGGAAAGTATAAGCAATAAGTAATAGCTTAGATTTTTTATAGGTAGATTTATATAATTTATTCACTTTGATCCTATATTAAAAGTTTAAATTAGTAGTTTGGTCTGTTTCATAAATTTAATAAAATACACGGACAAAATGAGAAGGAATCAAATCGATGATAATATAAAAAAATAAGGAACTTAATTGAAACTTTTAATAATATAAGAACATAATTAAATAAATTATAAGATTTTGTTTTATGAAATTGATATTTGAAAATTAATAAGTTCCGTTTATAATCATAGTTTTTATTGCAGTTTTTTGAACATTTCTAGAGCTCACATATGCTGGAAACATGAGAGGTTGACTATATTTAAAGTTATTAGAATAAATAATACCATATCACAATCACAACATAAAATAAAATAAAATACAAAAGTTAATTAATATTATAATAATAATAATAATTATTATTATCATTAATAGATTTATCGATAAAATAGTAGTCAATTACGGTTAACTTTTTGTTGATAAAATTTATTGATAAATTAATCTTTAATTTTTTATCGCTAAAATATGTTGATAATAACATTTTTTATCGATAGATTTGTATTCATACATAATTATTATTTTTCTTATATTATTTATATTTAGAATAATCAAAATCTTATTTAACATTAAAATATTTCAAAACTTATATCAATAGTCTAATTTAAAATGACTACTTCATATTGATACTATCTAAAAAAAATAAAATTAGCTCTAGAATATTAGAGAATATATGAGGCTTAGAGAAATTATAAAACTTTTAAAAATAAATAATTAAATAGTTAAAATTTTAATTTATATATAATATTTTTTAAAGGAATTATTTTTAATAAACTAAAACTGAATCTCACACTTATATTATTAGTAAAAAAATGGAAATATTTATAAAGATTTTCAGACAAGAAAAATCATATTTATTTAATTTAATCTTTGATCATCAAAATTCATCTTGTTCCTAATGCACTATTTTTTAATTTATTAAAAATTTGTGTGACTGAAGTAGAGTCATTTACAAGCTAATATTAGACCATTTTCTTTTATAGATTTGATGGCCACCACAATTTAATTCTAAAGTCATTCCCAATGCTTACTAAAGAGTGAAACTTGCTCTACATTTATTCCTCCTTCAAAAATACTTGTAGATCAATAATCTCTCTTATAATAAACTCAAAGTTATTAATTGAGTTGAAACAATAATATGTTAATTGATTTACATATGTGTTGTGATTCTATTTATAATATATATATTAGAAACTATTTTCTATTCAAAACAATTTAATAGTGACCATATTTTAATTTATGATTTTATGAAAAAATTATTATTTTATGATGTCTTCTAATTGAGTCTCCCATATAAATATGAATGTGAATATGAAAGAATAAGAGTGAAATACTGTCTAAGAAAAAGACTTTGTAGAGAGAAAAAATTATTTAAAATGGCTTACCTAAATATTAAAATTGTTATGTCACTTATCTTTTTGTCTGGTTGAGAAGAATGTGGTAACTATTTGAGAACTTCTACTCTTGTTAGAACTTTTGTTCTTTTGTTGCAGTACAAATTCAACAACCATTAAGTCTGAATTGACTACGCAGTAAGGTTTTGTAGCTTAAACAATATAAAATAATTATATGTAATTTAGAGTAACCAAATGTAATATTTATATGAAATATAACGTAGATGTAGGAAAAAAAATTATTTTTAAAAGAGTTTGACGAAAAAGATATACTCATTAAATAACGTAATAATAGAATTTTGTATATTTCTGTAAAAAATAAGAAGTCATTTGTAATATGCCTCTTTTATTTAAATATTCTTTTAGTTGGGTGTAGATTTAAGTACATTAATAAATAGAAGTTGAAAAATACTTGTGATAACCACTTTTTTAAAATACTATTTATTTTAGAAAATGAGAAGTAAGAGAATTATCTTTTTAATTTTTATTTCAATCTTATGCTATTATTGAATGATCTATACAGGGGTTGTTGATATATATATACATACATGACTACTTACCAAACATTATTTCTTAAAATAATATTCTTTAAGAAGTAATATACATTAATAGATAATATAAATATTTTTTTTTTACTCTACTATGTTATAAAAAATTATCATATGTGATAAAGTTGTCTCATGAAAAATTATCATAGAAACCACATCTATATTTTTCATAATTGAAAGGTAATATAAACATTTTTTAGTATTAATGTATAAAAATTAAACTGATATTTATTTAACAAAAAATTAACATTAGCTATACATACATAGATATATTATTATTATACTTGTAATATAATAAATTAAATAATTTGAAAGTTATAAATTATATACATGGCCAAAATTCTAGATATTTCGGTTTTTAATATTATAAATAAATATTTCAAACAAAATATAATTATCACACAATTTAAAAAGTTGAAAATATGATAAAAAAATTCTAAAAAAAGGTCAACGATATAATAAAAAATTATTATCATAAAAACATTTTTAAAATCTTGGTTAAGAGTAAAAAAATTATATATTATTTATATCATGTATTTTTTTTATTAAATGTATAATATTTAACATATAAAAAAATAGCTTTAGTTTTAAAAAAATTAGTATCCCATTGGTAATATATAACATGAAAATCATATATTTTAGTATATAATGGTTCTTACAATAAATATAATTTTTTTAATATAATATATATATATATGACTAAGTTAACATTATTGTTTTTAAAATTTTTAAACAAATAATATATATAAATTAATAATAAATTTTATTGTAATTTAATTTTACATATTTTAAACAGTCAATTAGTTAAAATCCATGATAAGTTAATAAAATGAAAATGGAAAATGAAAATAGAAAAAAATACAAAAAATTAGTTGATACTTTTTAAATATAGATTTCTCTTCCTCTTAATAGATGAATAAAAACTAACGTTCTAATGATTCTCAAAAGGAAAATATTCCAACAACAAATTTGTCACTTTCTGTGGACAGTTATTGTTAACTTGTCTTGGCATAGTCTTTAAGTAAACCTTAAATAAATTTCTATCATAATAATAACTTGGTACCAAACTTACGTTAAACACAAGTTATTAAATAGTAAATAATAAATTACTAAATAACCTTAAACCTTTTACCAATTAAATCTATTTTAGATAATTTTTTCTCATTTAATTACAATTAATAAATTAGCCAATTTTCAAGATACTTAACTTTAAGAAGTGATAACACTGATTTTTTCATAAACTCCAAAACATTATTCATATATAGTCACCTTAAATATATATATATATATATATATATATATATATATATATTTTAAATTTCATATAATCAACTACATTTATTATTATTTTTAGAACATATAGATAAGATTTGGAATTTCCCAAAACATTTTCCTAAACCCAAATCAAGAACATATATAAAAAAGAAAGAAAGAAAAAAGCTAAGAAAAAAATATAAAAAAGGTGAATAATAGAAAGAGTTGCAGTAATGGTTAATATAATATAAAAGGAAAGAAAAAAAAAAAAAGCTAAGAAAATCCATGTCAACATTCAGTTATAATGAACTTGAAGAACAAATATGGTTCACAAGTGTCACTTTCAATTGTAACTTTTTTTTCTGTGCATAGAAAAATTGAATCTGTAGCAGTAATCAGAGCAAAAACGGTTTGAGAAAATGGAAGAAAGCAAAGGAAGAGTGTGTGTAACAGGAGGTACAGGTTTCATTGGTTCATGGATCATCAAGACCCTCCTTCAAGATGGTTACTCTGTTAACACCACTGTGAGAAACAATCCAGGTAATACAAAAGCTACATTTTTATAGGATTATGTTCATAGAATCAGAACATTCATCTTCTTTCCATTATAAACTTTTTATGTTATAGGATTTCAAATCAAATGCTACAATGTTCTTAGCTGTATTCTGAACTTAATTTCATCATGTATATCGAATATTCATATTGATCCCCTGATAACCTTTTTGGTGAGGGTATATACTAGACATTGCTGCTTAAATAGTGGGAAATTTTTTACTTTTTTTGGTATTTTATTTCAAAAATTTGTACATGTAATGTGTGTTAAGAATTCAAGTATGAGTTCAAGTCACGTGTCAAAATGAGAAAGTTGATTAACATATATAAAAAAAAATTCATAAATTCAATGTCTTGAGATTTTGATCGTAAGGTTTTGGATTGTTGAGGGTATTATTTCTCTGTGTAGATTCGGACGTTGTTTCATTCTTATTTGATCTCTCTTATGTTTCTCTAGTTGAAATTGATATTTAAGTGATTGTGGTATGTTTTTGATGTGTTCCTTTTAGAATTGCCAAAGAAACAACATTCTTGGTTGAGTTAGTAAGATTGTCTCCAATGCAAAAGAAACAGCAATCTTAATCTCTATAATGTTCTTCATTTGATTTAGTTTGCAATTTGATTCACTAAACTAAAGCTGCACAATTTTGATGTTTAAAACAAAGTAGAACACAAGAAAGATGTTAGCTTTCTTACCAGCTTACCAGGAGCATCTCAAAGGCTGCAAATTCTGAGTGCTGATCTCAGCAATCCAGAAAGCTTCACTGCAGCCATTGAAGGGTGTGTTGGAGTGTTCCATGTTGCTACCCCAGTTGACTTTGAACTAAGAGAACCAGAAGAAGTGGTGACCAAAAGATCTATTGATGGTGCACTTGGCATTTTGAAGACATGCCTGAATTGCAAGACTGTGAAAAGAGTTGTTTACACCTCTAGTGCCTCTGCTGTTGTGACTCATGGTGGCAAAGAAGAACAACATGTGTTGGATGAAAGCTCTTGGACTAATGTGGATCTTCTTAGAGCTTCAAAGCCATTTGGTTGGAGTTATGCAGTTTCAAAGGCATTGACAGAGAAATCAGTGGTTGAATTTGGAGAACAAAATGGATTGGAAGTTGTGACTCTAGTTCCAACTTTCGTTTTTGGACCCTTCATTTGTCCAAATCTTCCTAGCTCGGTTCAAGCTTCATTGAAATTTGCATTTGGTTAGTGATGCAATTTGATTCTCCTATTTTCTACCATTTATATGTGTGTGGTTGTTTCAATTCAGATAGTTAAGAAAATGTGAATATATAGAAGGAAATTTATGCAGGAGAAAAAAGTGAATTTGGTTCCTTGCTTGAGACACCTATGGTACATGTGGATGATGTGGCTAGAGCACACATATTTCTGCTGGAGAATCCTAATCCAAAAGGGAGGTATAATTGTTCAAAATGTTTGGTTACTTATGAAAGGATCTCTGAGCTTGTTTCTGCCAAATACCCTGAATTTAGGCCAGAGACAGTAGAGTGAGTTTCTGTTGAACTTCATGTTGTTACACATTTGACATTCTTCTTGATTTGATCATTTGGTTTTTCTTGATTTCATTGCAACAAGTATTTAGTTATTTTTCTTTTGTTTCTTGTAGCTGTTGCAACAAAATAGAAGGTATAAAGTTACCAGATTTATCATCAAAGAAGCTGATAGATGCTGGATTTGTGTTCAAGTATGGAATTGAGGAGATGCTTGATGATGCAATCCAATGCTGCAAGGAAAAAGGGTTACCTCTTAAGTAATATGTACCCTTATTTATGTAATATATGAGGAGGGTTATCCATAAAGTGAGACAAAAATTATGTAAAATGGTTCTTGTTTGTCTCTTAAAGAAAAATAAATGATGATTGCAGAAAAAGCAATATATATTAGCAGAGTTCAATACAATGTTTGTCTTGATCAAATCATCTCTTGTTTGCAGTATACTACTTATCAATATCCAAGAAAAAAAGGAAAAAATTATTGAAAGTAATATTAAAACAAATAATAGAGTAAATTAAAATGACATCATTGAAAATCACTGTAATGATAAAATAAAAATTGTAAATGCACTAAAATAACATCAGTTTTAGTCTTTTAAGCGTTATTTAAATAACTTTTTTTTAGAAAAAGTTATCAGAATTATTTATAGAACTCTATTTTAAAATTAGAAGTACTAAATTTTACATATTGCAGAGGAAAATAAATATTTTATCTTAAATGTTGTTTTAGTGATATAAACATTAGGATATTTGCCATCTCTCGTCGTTTTCTGATGCAAGTGGCAATGACAACAATCCAACGTTATCATCACTCTTTGCCCTCAGAAGCAGAATTCTTCTGAACTCTTAAGAAGAGCACACTTTTTGCTACTGGTTTCTTCTCTCATTCATTTCTCATATCTGCCAAGTGAAATCAAAAGGGTGAATCTGAATGGTATTTTTTGCTCTCAGTTTCTCTCAAAGCCCACTTTTTTGCAAGCCATCATTTCAGGTCAAGTGCTGTTCACAGTCTCAGAATAAAGCAGGAACACCCCATATTCAAACAAAGAAAAGGTGTCTGAGATGCAACACCCTTTACTCAGATCAAGATAATTCTCCTCTTTCTTGCTCCTTCCACGGCCACACCAATGGTATGTAATATGTATAAATCACTTTCTTCTGTCATGCAAAAGAATTTGGACAAAAACTTAGAATAATTGTGTAATAAATGTTTATACTAAAGACCAGTGTATGTTATAAAGTAAAACTTTTGATATAATTAAGAAACAACATAAAAAAGTACTCAAGAAACTGTATTCAAGTGGTGTTCCAAGAACTATCATAGATTTAGCATAATCATTATTACCTGTGTAATGTTGTAGGAGATAAAGGTCTATTTTCACTGGCTCCACCACACCAAGGAATTGATGGGGATTGGAGTGAAAAATCTGGAGTAATTGTGTACAAATGGAATGAGAAGAGTAACAGACCAAACACTGGCCGTGCCAATTGGAAGAAAAGATGGAGTTGCTGCGCTGAGTATGATGAAAATGCCTCACCTTGTAGAGGTGGCTGCCATGTTTCCTATGATGATGGTTTTACCTTGTATTAGCTACTACAGTTCTAATGTTGAATGATACATCTTCTTTTTTATTATTATTATGATCATTGTGAACAATTATACCTCCCTTTTGTATTAGAATGTTCCAGCAGAAATATATGTGCTCTAGCGACATTGTACAATTTAATGAGTAGTTATCCTTTCACCATCGTACACCTACTTTATAATTTTATGTGGTACTTATGTAGTCAAGATGAATGACTTGTAAAAAATATTTCAGCATGACACTTAGAGTTATTTTTAAGATTTACATGTTTGAAGTTTTATCTAAAACGTTGCCCAGCATATTCCATCAAGGATTGAGATACATTAAGTTTTAATCTCAAATCTCTTGAATCTCACCACTACTGTCCCATATGTACAGTTGTACCCGCTGCTATCACCGAATCTAATGTTGTCGCTGTCCATTCTTGACCACTGTCGATTTTCTCACCACCGTTGATGGTCTCCCACGGTCACTCGCCGCCACAGTCACTCTCACACGAAATCTCCCTTATGCAAATGCGTGCATGGACTCCTATCACTTTTCAAATCTTAAATTTAGATACTTAAAATCTAATTATACTATTTCATAACAAAATACCTTAAATTTACTTCAAAAAAGAAGTCCCATTTTATCCTTATTCACTTATACAATTAGACCACGTCAGTAGTTGACATCTCGTTATATGCCAGTTGTGGTTATCAAAACAAAGTTTTCCTAATTTAATATAGATATTATTATATAATTTACCAAATAATTGGTATTATATCGTAATTAGGCTTCTAAATAAAATTAAAAAAAATTAGTGAAGAATAAGAGAAGTGTGGAAGGGTATGAATGGAAAAAATTATTGGAGTACACAAGCACTTTCTATTTACTTTTAGTTTAGCTTGTGGTTTAAAGAAGGTGCTCTTCAGATACAGGATATGTCTAGAAACGCTAATAGTGCATGGGTTCGCATTCATATGCTGGTGCAAGTGAGATTACACTGCACCACTGCTAATGCCATCGCACGTTACGCGCGTAGCGGTAAACTAGACCATGCTCGCAAGGTGTTCGACGAAACGCCTCTCCCTCTCAGAACCATCTCTTCGTGGAACGCAATGGTAGCTGCGTACTTCGAAGCCCGCCAACCGAGCGAGGCCCTCTTCTTGTTCGAGAGAATGCCCCACAGAAATACCGTATCTTGGAACGGTCTCATCTCTGGCCATATTAAGAACGGAATGCTGTTTGAGGCGCGCAGGGTGTTCGATGCAATGCCCGATCGCAACGTTGTTTCGTGGACTTCTATGGTCCGTGGCTACGTGCGAAACGATGATGTCGTTGAAGCGGAACGACTCTTCTGGCAGATGCCCCACAAGAACGTGGTGTCGTGGACCGTTATGCTCGGCGGGTTGCTGCAAGAGGCTCGTATTGAGGATGCTCGCAAGCTGTTTGATATGATGCCTGAAAAGGATGTGGTAGCGATTACCAACATGATTGGAGGGTATTGTGAGGAGGGTCGTTTGGAGGAGGCGCGTGCGCTGTTTGATCAAATGCCGAAGAGGAATGTGGTTACTTGGACAGCTATGGTTTCCGGGTATGCAAGGAATGGGAGAGTGGATGTTGCGAGGAAGCTTTTTGAGGTGATGCCGGAGAGGAATGAGGTGTCTTGGACGGCTATGCTTATGGGTTATACGCATAGTGGGAGGATGAGAGAGGCTTCTGCGATATTTGACATGATGCCGGTGAAGCCGGTTATTGCTTGCAATGAGATGATCATGGGGTTTGGGCTTGTTGGGGAGGTGGATAAGGCGAGGCGTGTGTTTGAGGAAATGAAGGATAGGGATGATGGAACTTGGAGTGCCTTGATTAAGGTGTATGAGAGGAAAGGGTATGAGTTGGAAGCGTTGGGTTTGTTTCGGAGGATGCAGAGAGAAGGGGTTGCGCTGAATTACCCTTCATTAATTAGTGTTATTTCTGTGTGTGCCAGCCTGGCCAGTCTTGAACATGGTAGGCAGGTGCATGCCCAATTGGTGAGATCTAAATTTGATCAGGATTTATATGTTGCCTCAGTCTTAGTTACAATGTATGTTAAATGTGGCGATCTTGTGAGAGCAAAACGTGTTTTTGACAGGTTTCCTTTGAAGGATGTTGTTATGTGGAACTCTATGATCACGGGTTATTCCCAGCATGGATTGGGGGAGGAAGCTTTGAATGTTTTCCATGACATGGGCTCCGCTGGAGTTTCACCAGATGATGTTACCTTCATCGGGGTCCTTTCAGCATGTAGCTATAGTGGCATGGTGAAAGAAGGGCTTGAATTGTTTGAATCAATGAAATGCAAATATCAAGTGGAACCAGGAATTGAACACTATGCTTGCCTGATTGATTTGCTAGGTCGAGCAGGCCAGGTTAATGATGCAATGAAACTCATAGAAAAGATGCCAATGGAACCTGATGCTATTGTTTGGGGTGCATTACTGGGAGCATGCAGAACTCATATGAATCTGGATTTGGCTCAAGTTGCAGTTGATAAACTTGCACAGCTAGAACCTAAAAATGCTGGACCTCACGTCTTGCTTTCAAACATGTATGCATCTAGAGGAAGATGGGAAGATGTTGAAGTCCTTAGGAAGAAAATAAAATCTAGGAGTGTTATCAAATTGCCTGGTTGTAGTTGGATTGAGGTGGAGAAAAAGGTACATATGTTCACTGGGGGAGACAGCAAGGGCCACCCTGAGCTGCCTATTATCGTGAAAATGTTGGAGAAGTTAGGTGGATTGTTGAGGGAAGCTGGGTACTCTCCTGATGGTAGCTTTGTCCTTCACGATGTGGATGAGGAAGAGAAGACACATAGCTTGGGTTATCATAGTGAAAAGCTAGCTGTAGCATATGGACTCCTAAAAGTGCCTAAAGGAATGCCAATTAGAGTTATGAAAAATTTGCGGGTTTGTGGTGATTGCCATTCGGCAATTAAATTAATTGCAAAAGTTACTGGAAGGGAGATCATTTTGAGGGATGCTAATAGATTTCATCATTTTAAGGATGGTTACTGTTCTTGCAAGGACTATTGGTGATTCCTTGAAGTTCATATGACCTAAGATTTGAACTTATTGGAATAGAGGGTGGCTTTGTCCCTGAGCTTGATGGACTTGGATACCATGTACTCTGGTGGTCAGTGTTTTACAATCAAATGGAAGCTCCTACGAATTGCAAGTGCAACATACATAAGTGAGTATCATTGTACATTCTGCTGACGGCTTCATTTGAGATTTATCATTAAACGATGAGATTAAAAAAATATAAGTATTATGTATAGTGCTTCTCTTCTTTATTTTGCTCACCTGGGATGCATTTTTGTTGTATAATTTTTAAATTTAGTCTACAAATTTTTTTTAGTTTTTTAACTTCCCCACACGTGTCCTACTTAATCTCTTGGGTTTTGGTTTCAGTTTCTTGAGTAATACGGGGAACTAAGCATGTTGGATTTAAAAGGTGCTGATGCCGCCAAAGTTGTTCTTGTTATTGGAATAATGACTCTCCATGTTTTGGGGAGGGATCTGGGGCTTTGGAGTCTCATTTGCTGGCTCAAAGGGTTTTACTCAAGGCCTGTTGGTAACTTTGGCTATTGCGGTACACAACATTCCAGAAGGATTAGCTGTGAGCATGGTGCTTGCATCAAGGGGTGTCTCTCCACAGAATGCTATGTTATGGAGCACAATTACGTCTTTACCCCAGGTAATTCTTAGTTTGAGATTTTAATTATCTTAAATTGTCAAGAAGAACATTACTATGATTTTAGGTAGCATATCACTTTGAAGATTTTTATGAGTTATACACTATTTTGCAATCCCTTCTGCTTATTGTTGTAAACCCCATGTTCACGTTATCCTTTGAAATAAAGTTGTGATTCGATGGTCTCAGTCACTAATTTTGTTTCGATACACTTTTAGTCTGAGTCAAGTGAAGTGTTATATGATGTTATATGATGCGTTGCATGATTAGGCCAAAACAGGTAGTAGTGCTTTCCACCACTGATTGGTTATGCCATTCAACGTAAGAGAACTATATATTTTCACTATCACATAAACCGTAAATTTTTGTTATATGTAATTAAATCACATCCCTTGTGAAATTGCCTTTGCAATGGTGCCAAGTTGCAGTGCTGGCGGACATCTAATGAAGCTTAGTATTACTTTTAGTACTTGTGAGCATTAAATTGTTTTATATATATATATTGCTTTATTAGTGGATGAAATATTGTTTTCTTTTGGGCCTTAGGCTAGTGTAGACTAATTTAGTCTTTTATTAAGTCTGTGTTGCATACTCCAGCACTAGCTAGACACTTGTACTTGCGGCATCTTAGTATGTTTGCTTTGCTGAACTCGTCAATAGAAAAGTTAGCATATTGAACAATAAGTTTCTTTAGGTCACTAAGTTTCTTCCTTTTTGTACGGGATTTGCTGCTGGATGCATGATTTGGATGGTTGTTGCGGAAGTGCTTCCTGATGCTTTCAAGGTTATTTTCCAATTATGCCAAAGATACTATGATATTTTCTTCTCCTGAAGCATTCTGAAGACTAAAATTTTTTGCTTTCAATGGCTATTTACTTCATTTTTGGCTTTTTATCATGGATCAACTCCCAAAACTTAAGCTATTAGGCGAAGGCTAATGAATTGTTTTTAATCTACAACCCCTAATGTTCAAGCCACCTTAGCTTGTGCTGTAATTTTATTTTAATTTATTATTAGCAATGGGTGTGACCAGTATTAAATCATTCACCATTGTTTTACCATGTTAAAATTGAAGAACAGAAAAGGAAGAAGAAAACCTTGGGAAGAAATTGATGTGAAATAATGGACAGTGGGTTGAAATTATGGGGGTTTAGATATAGGGGAAGAGATTGAGGGAAAAAGGAGTTTAAATTATAATGCATTACAATGAGATGTATTCTCAAAACCTAGGTCAATAACCCTTATTTATATTAATCATAATTGTACATAAACAGATCGTAAGGCAATGAAATATGGGAGGAATGAGTTGGTTGAAAAGAGGTTCAGCATAACACAGACACAATCTTTATGATACAGTTTACAAGCTAAGTATATGTGGCTGCTCCTAAACACTAATTCTTATGATTATTTAAAGCATGTGTAGTACCCAAACTGCATGCAATTATTTTTACATTATCCTCATGCTGAAGTTCATTAACCTTAAGGCTATAAGCTTGTTACAAACAAACCATTCAAAAGGAAAAAACAGAGATATGATCTCTTCACTAACTGTAGATGTTGAGGCAACATAGGGAAGGATTAGACAAAATAAATGACCATTAAACACTCTGTTCGAGACTATAAAACCTAGCACTAGAAATTGGTGGTGGAAAAGGATCACTCCAAATAAAGGAGGAGAACACCATATATAAATACTGAAGGAAGAGTCTTTAATTTTTGTTGAATTTTGTTTTTCTTTTAAGAAAAATTGTGTTTTCATACATATATATAACATAATTTTCTCCTCTTTTTTTATTATAGGGAGCCTCAGCTTCACAGGTTGCATCAGCTGCAACCCTTTCTGTAGCAATGGGGGCTGCTTTCGTCCAGGTTTCTACATCTGGTGTATTGAAGATGGTAGCATCCAAGAAGGCCTCAGTCAATGACTTGCCTACTCTCACTGATCTGCTCTCATTGAAGGGAGATGATTAATGGATAATGTAGCTAATGAGATAGTTGAGGAATTCAAATGTAAAAAGAAGTCTTGTGTGGTTGTTAAGATAAAATTTTAAAAGTTTTATGATTCTGCTAAATGGGATTTTCTATAGGATATGAGGAACAAATTAGGATTCAGCACAAACTGAATAGGTTGGATGAAAGAATGTATGCAATCACCCACCATCGCAATGGTAGTTAATTGAAGTCCTATAATAGAATTTTTACCAACTAAAGGGTTAAGATAAGGGGATTTTCTAACTCCTTTTTTATTCCTCATTGCAGCAAAGAGATTAATTAGGTTAGTAAAATAGGCGGTTAAGAAAGACTTGTTAGCAGGGTTTAAAGTGGGTAAGAAGGAGGTTTAAATCAATGTCCTATAATTTGCTGACATTACATTTTTGTTGTCTGAACGAGAAAATCAAAACATAATTGTTATAAAGAGCATTTTGAGATGTTATGAATTATTGTTAAGATTAAAAGTCAATTCCCAGTGCAAGCAATATTGGAGGTGTGGGTGTGAGATATATTGAAAATGTAATCTCAGATATTAAATTGTAATATCAAGAAAATTTCTCTTAAATACTTGGAATTTAGGAGAAAGACATTTTGGCAACCAATGTTGAAAGAGATTCAGAGTAGGCTAGTTAAATGGAAAGGAATATTTAAGTTTTTTTGGTAGAATTTGCTCAATAAAATCAGTGATCACTGTGTTATTATCATCACTATCTTTCTTTAATGCACCTGGAAGTGTATGTCATGAAATAACGAAGATATAAATGAATTTCTTATGAAGTTGGAGAGTAGAAGGGGGGAAAATTGTGTGGGTGAGATGGGACAATTTAAGCAAAACTAAGAAAGAGGGAGAATCTGGTCTTAGGAATATAAAGTTATTTAATGTAGGATTGTTAGTAAAAGTAAAGGTTGGGATACGAGACAAAGGATTATAATTTAGATATAGGTCATGAAGGAAGATGAACCTTAAAGATAATCTTAAATATGAATTATTGCTATGGAGAGATCTAAAAGAAGTATGTGAGGATAATTGGGGTGAGTTGGTTTAACAGAAATATTGAATGGGAATTGGGAGAAGGAAGACAAGTTTTTTTTGGAAAGATAAATGGGTTGAGAAAACACATCTAATGCATAGATTTCCAAGGATATGTAAATGTACTACATAAAAATTTAATACTAGCTGAACTAAAAAGTTGGAGTTGGATGGAAAGTGAATGGGAATGAGATATAAAGTGGAGAAGAGAGTGGTTTGAATAGAAAAAATAATAACTAAACCAGTTCACACAAGAAAGTACAAATGCTAAGCTGAAAAAGGACATAGACTATGTGTGGATATGGAATGATCATGAATCAAGCATGTATACAGTAAGATCAGCTTATAAAAAACTGGAAAATACTAATATAAGTAAATTTTCAGAGGTTTTTGAATTATTATGAAAGGTAAAAGCCTTATCTTTGACTCAATCTTTTGTATGAAAAATACCTTTCGATAAGTAACAACAATGGTCAAAGTAGGAGAACAAGGTTCTAGAATAATACATGTGTATTATGTGGTTTGTAAGAGGAGTCAAACAGATCACTTATTTTTTCCTTGCACAATAGCTGATAGAGGTTAGGACAGATGTAACATGTGTATAAGAGTAAAAATAGTTAGCACAATCACACTAAAAGTCATTCCTCTGCTACTCAACCATAACAATATAAATAGAGTATGCAAGAATGAATACAATAACATGTTTGGATGAAATATTATATGTACACAATCATCAAATATGTCAATCATCAAATATGTGGAGGCTTATGTCGTAGTTATGATTAAGTTTGTTTTATTGATTATTCTCATATGTTCTAAACTGCATGTACAGTTTCCTATACCACCGTTAAGAACCCATGTCTTAAAAGGAGGTTTTATGAAGGATTGTCATACAATTTACAAAATATCTTATATACTCTCTGTAGTTGTTATTTCTCTGTAAGTTTTGAAACACCACTTTTATACTTTTATTTAATTAATTTCTTTTTGTTGATTAAAAAATGTTAAGAGTTGAATAGTAAGTATATGAAGTGTAGAGAAAAGGAGGTTGTATAGTTTTTAACAATTTTGTATAGATATGAACAATTTTGTACTAAGGTTGAAACATTCTCAAAAGCTTTATTTATTTATTTTATTTTTTGAGAAAGAAAATTAGTTTTAACCTGTTAAACATATAAGTTCAAGTTTTTTTTATCAAATGAAAACTCTTTCACAAGAAATTAAAATAATTTTTTAAGAAAAAACTATTGTAACACTTTTGGATTAAACTTATTAGACTAAGATCAACAAAGTTTTCAAACATAGAATAGTCATTACCTCTAAGAGACATAGGATTGTTAAAATTATGAGACATAGGATTGTTAAAATTATGAGTAATGTAGAATAGTCAAACTAAGACTAAGATAGAAGAAATATATAAGAGATTCTTGTCAAAGTGATCTATATGATAGCATCGTCAATATGAGAATAAGGATAAGGATGTTATTGAATTGGATGCAGAGTTAGAATTGTAGAGCAATACAACTCTTATGAAGTTCTATGAAGTGCTAGTATGTGATGAGGAGGATAAACGAAATAATCAGAATTCTCTTAGTAGTAAGTTCTACAATAGATCTGTTATGGCTTCTAAGTAATCATACACAAAGATCGAAATATGTATAATTGTTTAAAATATGTATATTTTGAATTATATGTACAATATACTCATATATTCTAATAACTCTGTTCCGATAACTCTGTTCTGATAACTCTGTTTTTAAATTACATGTATAAGAGTTAAAACATTCATTTTATATTTTATATCAATTAATTTGTTTATAAAAAAAAATTCATCACCTCAACAAGTAAACTAAAACTTTTATTGAAATAATAAAAAATGTGAATTTTTTTATTAGTAAAAAATTAATTAAATAAAGTGAAACATTTTAAGAATATTTCAACCCATATACATCTAATGGAATGTCTAGAGTCTAACAGATAAACCGACCCAAATAACCACACCTATGTGTACTATTTTACATCAATGTGTTCTTTTTTTACATTAAATATATAATTCTTCATAGTAAGTAACTAGTGTCAATGTATACTTAAAATTGTTTTTAGGATATTTGCTTATAAATTTTGATAAAAATATCAAAATTTACACATTATAAAATAGTAAGTAAAATTATATTTTTATAGACTTGGATCATAATTAGGTATGTAATTGATGCTATTTGAATGGAATTAAAATTTAAAAACATATGTAGTGATGTTTCAAAAACAACACATTAACCAAATTGGAATTACAACATTCCAACTTAGTAAGGTTTATGCAGCTATTGTCACTAACTTTTTGACATGTGTGCACAAAAAGTTGACTATCTTTCTTAGTGAAATCTTTTGTTTATAAAAGGAAGAAAATATAATAACACTGTCATATCATAAATATGTATGAGCACACTCAACCGTAATCAGGTACACTTTAATGAAATAACCTTTTTCAGAGGCAAAGAAGCCTTATATCACTTCACTTTTCAGCTATTACTTCAACGTTTGAATAAGATCTAATATATATATTGATTTACTTTCTTGTGAATTCGAAATGAATTCTAATATTCGATAAAAGATGTAAATAATGAAAATTAATTTCTATCATGTTTCAACATTTTTAAACTGAAGACCACAAAATAAATAAGTAGTTTGGTATACGAAATAACAAAATATCTTTTAAAGAGTGACTTGTTTATTAGACAATTATATTAATTTTTAATTAACATATAAAGTTTTAATAAACTTTTACCACATTCAATATTTGTTTGTTATATGAAAAACAAAATATCTTTTAAAAAGTGACTTGTTTATTAGACAATTATACTAATTTTTAATATATATCTATATATCTATATATATAAAGTATTAACAATAAAAATAACTAAAACAGTGTTAGATGAAATCCAAAACAAGTTAAGATAATTTTGGATATAAAATTTAGGTAGTGTTTGATAGAGAAAAATAAAATATAACAATTCAGCTCACTGTTCTTGAATAACATCAAAATGTTGAATAATAAAATAAAAATACAAGTTAGATATAATATCATCAGAACTAATAACATTGTTCTTGAATCAAAATTAGTTGCCTATTATATTTTCGTTTTTGTCATAATTGATGTTGGTTTTTCAATGTATGTAATCATACATTTTATCCTAGTATAAGAAAGTTATGTCCCAACCTAATACTCAGAAAAAACAACCATATCAGAACTCTGTGATGCTGCGGTTGCAAGTGCTTAATGTGCTGATAGTCATAAAATATATTATCCCTTACTTACCTCTGCTGCTATCTTAGAAATCTGCTCACTGAAAAAGTTGAACAATGTGAAGGACTGTTTGTAAAATGATAAAAACATGAGAAATTGATTCACTCATCAAAAGCATAACAGAATAGAATTGTATATAGTAAAATCTTATACAAATCTACATGCAAAAAGAAAAAATATATTCGAACAAAGCTTTATATTACCATGGTGATTTTGTTATTTGGAGTTCTACACAAACCCTAGACTCTAAAATGTACAATGTACTATATTTAAATTCTCAAAATTTATGTATTAGGCATGTTTAAGCATGACACACTGTGAAGAGAAAGAACTAGGGAGGATCATAATTAAAATAGTAGATACTGGTAATTGAAATGAAGGTAGCAACCCACATAGTTATGGAAAACTAAAACTGAAAAGAAGAAACTACACAGTCTATTACAAGCACATGTATGTGAAACTGGACATATAAAGAGTTGACCCTTTTATATGTTTTTCTAACTTTCATATTGAACTTTCTCCATCATGTTCAACTTCAGAAGCTGCTTCATCTTCTTCTTGGGAGCAGTCAATGCCAAAAGCACCATGGCCATAGCCAAAGGCCTTGATGTGGTCTTTTAGGGACCTTTTGTGTTTGAAATCAGACCCACATAAACAGTACCATATTTTGCCACAGTTCTTCTCATGTGTTCTCCAATCACCTTTCACTGCAAATGCCTTGCCACACTTTCTGCACATGTAGGGTTTTATGCCATGCTTTCTCTTGTAATGTGTTTGAAGAGTTCTGAAATCCTTGAGAGGCCTTGCTCTTGGGTGGTCAATGTTGTGCTTGCAAGCTGGTGCACAACAAAAGCATGGAAGCCTCAGCATAGCTGTTGGTTGTGTTCCTTTCAGAGAATCAGGCCCCTTTCTGTATTGAGATCCATGTCCCCACATATGCATCTGAAAATCAAGTCATGAGATTAATCAAACAGAATTAACAGTGTTAATGGGCATGCCCATTGGAATGATGTATTCAGAATTATTGTTCAAATTAACCAATGGTCATTGCTTGTTAATATATAGTTAGAGTACAATTTCTACTCTAAATGGTAAAAATGGTTATAGTGTATTTATACATGGGCTAGAGGAGCCTTTACTTTAAAAAATAATGTCTTTGCATATAAATAACAAAAAGAATTTGCTCTAGAATGAAATCTGTGTTCTGGTGTATCTTAGATTAAGCATGTGAAATTTATAATCAAAGATTCTAATTTGCTTCCAATTACTTCATATTGTTTTGCAGAAAGAGAAATTAAGGTGCATGTACAATATTTGGATTTTATTGAATATAGGTACAAAATGAATCTTGATTCTTTTGGCTTCCTTCATATTCATATGCAAATTTGGAAGGTCATATAAATAATAAAAAGCAAGTAGAAAATTGAAAAGGTAAGAAGCAACATGGCTAATTAATTCATTTCTAATTCTGCACAATAAGATGACAAATTAGTACTAACTAAAAGGTCGTACCCCTTGTAGAAAAAGGTTAAGTTTGAAGATATGTTTTCTTAATTATACTTAAATTATATATATGGAGTGTGAGGGACTGGCACTTCATTAAGACATGTGATCAGTAAATGATCTCGTCACTGACAGGTGAATCAATAACAAATTTTTTTTTTCTTTTTTACCGTTTGCAGTGCTTTGAAAAGGCTGTGGTAAGTTCACAGGCTTTTGACGAGGAACATCTGAATCCTGAGAGAAGCATTGATATTAATAATTTGTTTTTACTTTCCATTCATTTGCACTTTGCAGTCTGGCGCAGCACAATATTCTAGGCGACATAAAAGCAGAAGCAAAGAGATTTCCAAGTTTTCAAAGAAAACAAGAATTAATTAAGGTACTGAGATCGAGACCAAATAGTGTTGTTGATCAGAAACAAAGAACAAAAAACAAAAGAAGACCATGCAAAAGGGCTGCACACAGGAAACAAAAATGATGAAACACACAAGGAGGGGCCTATCTGATCTGATTCAAGGTGAAAAATCATTAGAAAAAATTTGGAAAAAGATTAAGGATATTTTATGAAGAAGATGGCAAAAGAAACAACGAAAGTACAGACAGAAGACAAGACTAGGGGTAGCTGATTATTACTTTTTATTTTTGTGTAAATGAGGCCACACCGTACCTGAAGATTATTGTATCTGTTGAAAGTTTTTGAGCACACAGGACATGGGAACTGTGTAGGACCAATGAGAATCTGAGAAGGGGTTGGAATCCAATACTGACCCTTGTTCAATCTATCCAAAGGGTGTTCAGAAATCATGTTCACTTCCTCTTTTTCACCCATTTCCATACAAGTTGAGGACACCCTAGATGACCCCAGATCAGAAGAAGTATCCATTCTGGGAAGCCCTATGTGTAGGGCAACAGTCACACTTTCTTCATCACCATTCTCATGCTTCTTCTTCTCCACCTTCTCTTCTTTCTCTTCTACAACATTTGCTGAGCCTTCATTTTGTTGGACGCTTATCTTGTTGATGAGAGGAAGAGCCTCTCTGAGAGGAGGGGATGAAGGAGGAGGAGGAGGAGGTGGTGCTGCTGCATATGAATATGAATATGAAGAAGATGAGGGTCCTTGTTGTAATTGAATTCCAAACCTGTTGTTTGAGTAATTGGCAAGAGGGTGGTGGTAGGATTGTGAAGAGGAAGAAGAAGAAGAAGAAGGGTAGTGAGGGTGGAGGAGCATGAAGTTGAACCATTCATGGAACAAATTGGACTTAGGATCTGTCATAGTGAAAGATGTTTGATGTGGGAGAAATTAAGAAAATTTGGTGATATATAAGAAGAATATAGAGTGTGCATATATGAGAGTGTGTGCAAGAGAGAGAGAAAGAGAAAGAGAGAGAGAAATATGGATGTTATGTGGTGGAATTGAGAGCCATATAAGTAAGTTTCAAGGTAAAAGGATTAGAAAGCCAAAGTGTATGGAAAGTCAAGAAATTACCCCCTGCAAGGCAATTAAAGGCGAAAGGGAAAGGCAAAGGTAGAGTCAGAGATTAGACTTGCAGTTTGTCTCCCAGCTCATAGAGTTTGTGTTTCTTACATTACACCACCAAATACAAAAGAGTTTAGAAAAGGGAGAAGGAGAACACACACAACTTTCTATTGCTACCATTTTTAACTCTAACCAAAAACATTCACTCTGTTCAATCAACCATGTTGTAAAAAAAAACACTTTTCAACACATTTTCTGATACATCTTTGTTCTTAACTATTCACTTGGTTTGCCTATGTGTTTTACCTTTCACTTTCTATACTTCAAAATCATCATTTTTTTTTTTACTTTTTATACACACTATTTTTAGACAACACAAATTAAAAAAAAATAAAAATGTAAAGAATAAAAGGGTTTAAAATGTTTTATAATATGAGTTTTGTAACTCAATCAACCCTAACTCAGATGTCATTTTCAAATTCTATCTCTAATTTTAGATTTTTCCATTAAAATTATATGCATAGAGAATATATAAAAGATAAAATTTACAATTATAAAGGTTAAATAAGTAGTGAATTTTCTTTAAATTATCACTTTATAAGTGTACAATATATATCGGTTTTACTAATGGTTGTCTAACCATATTTAATGGAGTTTTTAGATCACATGTTTCCATATATATAATAATATATTATACATGAGTTTACTTAAAAAATTTCTCCATAAATACTTTAAAATATACTTTTTTTTCAAAAATTGAAATAAGTTTATGTATAAGTTAAAAAAAATATTTGTTTAGAAAAATTAACCCATTTGTTTTATGGTTAACACTCCCTCGTAATAGTAAGTAACATGAGAATATCCTTATTTATTCTTTGATATTTGGCTACATCCAGCATTTGTTTGGGTTGGTGTGTTTAGAAGCCATTGTTTCATTTTGCACACATAATGATGATGTTAATTCTACCATTCTCTCTTCCTTGTTGCCTCGCGGGTCAACAAAATATCAAATGCACACTATTGGTTTTGGTGTCTGAGTTTGGTTTGAAAGTTTCGAAATCTGTTCTAATTCTGGCGTTGGTACATTTTCTCATGCACGTGATTATTTTTTTCCTATAATATATCACATCACAACCTATGGAGATGCAAATGTACATTAGCAACACTTTGACCATTATTAACATATGAAAAATATATTATAGTCATGAGATATAAATTTGATCACCCTTTGTTTTGAAGAAGAAGTAGGCTGAAAAAAAAAAACAGTAAATGAAAAAAAAGAAAAATGTGTTTGATAGAAGAAACAAATAAAAAAAAAAGGTGAAAGAGGGATCTATACATAATTGGAGGCATTGTTTCTCTCACAAATGTTTTAACTTTTTGTTTATATAATATATATCTAGGATTATGAACTGCCTCTATGATTTAAAATGTAGTATTTAAACTTTCAATGTGTTGGTAATATGGTTAGGATAAAAGTACATTATGTATGAACCTAGTTCCTACAATGTTGGTTTAGTTTGAGGTTTAATTTGTAATTTCAAATTAGGGTAAACTTGATGTATTTAAATTTTTTGATAAAAAAAAAACAATTTGAAAGCAATAAAAAAGGAAGTACAATATAATAAATAATAGGTTAATTTTTTTTATCCTTATATTTATATAATTTATTCACTTTGATCCTATATTAAAAGTTTAATAATATAAGGACAAAATTAAAGGTTTGTTTAAAATTTGTAGTTATTTAATTTAATCTTTGCATTATCAAGATTTTTTTCATCCGTTTAGTATATTCCAATACTATATTGTCTGATTGTTGTTAAAAGTCTGTATGATTGAAGTAAAGTCACTTTCAAATTAGAGATTGGACCGCCAGTCTGAAACCATTTTACTGTAATTACTGTAATGACTATCATAAATTAAGTCAAACTCAATTTTCAACAAAATTAACCTTCTTATATATTTTATCATTCTTTCTTCAATCATATCTACATTTCTTCAAACATATTCTTAATTATTAATTAAATTAAAGCAATAATATGTTAATTGATTAACCTGTGTTATATTAGAATATATTTTTTGTTTAAAACAACTAAGACAAATCACATGTGTAACCACTATTATAAGAAATAACCATATTTAAATTTATAATTTTATGAGAAAAAAAATCAACTATTAGTTTATAATTTCTTATAATTGTGTCTCGACTTGTTAGACATAGAAAATTATATATATATATATATAATATGTCTTAGTTAAATAATAAAAATGTTATGTGATTATCTTATATTTGTTTGGTTGATAGGAATGCGAATGTTTGAGACTTTTATAGTCTAGGCTTATACTCTTTTGTTGTTGTAACGCAAATTCAATAAAGCAATAAAGGTTCAATTTGTAATCTAAAATCAAACTTGATGTATTTGTGTAATTAGCTATATATTTATAAAAAGCAATTTTCTGATAAAAAAACTAATTCATATCTAGAAGTTGTAAGCATAAAAAATGAAATATAGTATAATAAATAATAGGTTATGTTTTCTTTTGTTGCGTCCTTGTATAATTGATTCACTTATTAAAAGTTTAAATTATAGTAGTTTGGTCCTGTAATAAATTTGATACAAACACATCAATAGACAAAATGAGAAGAAGCCAAATTGATGATAATATAAAAATTAAGACTGAATTAAAAGTTTTAATACTATAAGGACCAAATTAAATATATTATAAGATTTTGTTTCATGAAATTGAAAATAGTCTTATATTTTTTTAAGAATAAATAGAAATGACAATTTATATAACTTTTTATATCTTAATAAACTTGATGTTGAATGACATATTAATAGAATAATATCATCTATCACAGTTAATGATATTTAAAAATATTAAAATCTCATATAACATTCTATCAACATATCAACAGGCTAATTCAAAATGATCACTATAACCTGACACTATCTTATAAAAAAATAAATTTAAAATATTAGAGAAAAAACAATGAACAGGGAGATTAAGAAACTTTTAGAAATAAATAATCAAAATTCTAATTTATATATTATATTTCCTTCTTGAAAAAATATATTTAATAAACTATAACCAAATCTCACCCTTATATTATTAGTAAAAAATAAAAATATTTATTAATATTTTCATCCTAGACAAGAAATTAATAATTCTAGAAGAATTTTAAATTTATTTATTTATTTAATTTAATTCTTGCATTGAAATTTATCTCCATCTGTTTCATATATATCTCAATGCAGTGGATTGAAGTAGAATCACTTTCATGTTAAAGATTGGACCACCCATTGTCAGAAGCTATTTCTGCTATTTCTATAAGTACGTAAGATATGATTATCGTCAACTTAGTTTTAGAATCAAATTCATTCTCTAAAAAAAAAAAAAAAATAAAACATTCTATATATTTATCACTAAATAAATCCACATTGTCACTGAATTAGGCCTCCATCATAATTATTAATTTAATTAAGACATGTTGTGTGATTCTATTCATAATAGTTACATTAAAAATTATTTTCTGCCTAAAAAATTTCATAATTATCATATTTTAATTTATGATTTTATGAAAAAAAAAACTATTTTTCTAATTATATCTCACACATACCTTCACATGAATACAAAGGAATAGGAATCACACACATGAATATACAGGTTAACGTGTAGATGATTTTTGAACAAGTGGAGGACTGTGATGCACACACGATTTTGGAGGTTTAGTCGGCATAAGTGAACTGTTTTAGGGTGTGGAGGACAAAACTGTGTGCTTGAAAATGAAAGCCATCGTTTTAAGACAGTGCTGGCTTCAGACTAGAATAATGTGACAATGAAACCACACAGATAGTGATAGAAACAAAAAATGAAAAAAAAAAAAAAAGCTTGGTTCATTCATCAAGACCTAATTCATCACTAGGGAACATATTTTGTGGAGTATATTAACTTGGGCAATTTAAGTTAAACAAAGTTCACAATTGAGATTAATGGACACAAGTTAATTGATTCTCAGGTTTTTTTTTTTTTTTTTATTTCCCCTTTTTAGAATGTATACAAAAAATTTTTTATTTTCACTGTAAATAAATCGTGTCAAACTAATAAAATTTTATTAAGAAAAAATGTATTATGATAACACGATTTTAAAAATTAAACTGAAATTATATTATATTAATATTATTTCATTTTAAAAAATAATCATATTATCATAATACGATTTCAATTAACTTAAATTAATATTTTTGATTATATTAAAATTATTTTTATAATATAATTATACTAATTTAACATGATTTATCTATATCAAAAATAAAAAATAAAATTTGTTAATTTTAAAAAGTTTATGAAAAAATTACATAAGAATAAGAAAATATCGATTATTAAACCAGTGCAAAAGTTTTCATTTAATGATTTGGTTATCAACCATTTCCATTATATTTAAATGTCAATATCAAAAAAATGTCAATATTTTTGAATTATATTTAAATTCAAAGTAAGATATTTATAAATATTAATATTTTTAAGGTAGACTTAAAGTCTACTAGTTAGATTTCTTAAAACATCAAATGTTGATATAGATGAAATATTTAATATTTTTTATTATTTTTACATATGGGTAATATTTTTTTCACTCACATGCTTAATGAGTATAATACTGGATTTAATAAGATTTGAAATTAATGAGTGGAGAATATGTTCAAAATCATATTCATATTCTCCAAAAAAGAATAAATCAACTGAGATAAAATATTGCTATTTTTTTATTTAAAAGATAATTTGTTTACTCCTTTTACATATACCACATCTACGCAAGTTCCGACACCACATATTAAGCATCTAGTAATAAAGAGTTATTGTTATATTTTACTTTGTAAATAAAAATAGACTTATTAATTAGCTCTAATTCATTTTTATATCAAAATATCAAATATTAGTACATAATTCTTCACGAGTAGTGTAAATATGAAATATTGATAACAAAAGCTTAATTTCTAATTAGTGCAAATTATATATATATATATATATATATATATATATATATATATATATATATATATATATATATATATATATATATATATATATA
>Ga0099825_1000734_pt1 | contig 37591 bp, 22 predicted proteins | sample SiratroredBW_FD_76838 | JGI IMG/M metagenome (GOLD analysis project Ga0099825, IMG submission 76838) | Root nodule microbial communities of legume samples collected from California, USA - Siratro red BW | ecosystem: Host-associated > Plants > Roots > Nodule | place: USA: California | collected...
AGTTCTTAATCTTTTTTTTTTTAAAAAACATTTATAAAATAAGAAAGTAATTAATCTATTTTTTTTTTTTTTTTATAAAAAAAAAAAAATTGGTTTGTTAAAAAAAAAAAAAAAAAACAGTGCAAGGGCTGGAAAAAATTAAAGCTGCAGTAGGGGGGGCTATGTATAAGATAGACTGCAGTGGTAAAGACAAAGTTCCGATACGCACTATTAAGAAGTTTAAGGCCAAGTTCAACAATATGCCTATGTTTTCTTTCAACATCATCATTTTGATGGAGTGTGTGAGAACAAATAAGCCTATTATTGATGCCTAGCTAATTGAGATAATTGGTAAAAGGTCTAAATTCTCCTCCCCACTCTGTTTATAAGTTTTTAAGTTAGTGTAAAGCTGCAATTCTGTTGTAGCTTTGAATTGTTGAAAAATGCTTAGAGTTTCAGATTTTCTTTTGAGTAGATAATTCTAATAGAGAATTATAAACAGTTTTAGAGAAAGAAGATGGAAGCCTATGCGACTTTCCAACTCAAGAACTACAAAATTCTACATGTTTTTCTTAAATTGGGTATATTACAAGTCACAATAAAATGTTGATTTGGATGGCCAAGCTTTTTGTGCCATATTGTTGAGGACTTATCTATATTACAGGAATTTACATATGTTGGAACAGAATTAGAAACTAAGCAAGAAACTGAACTCGACTCGATGAAGTAGAGTGCAGCTTGAGATATAGAAATAAATTTAGACCATCAAGACCCGCAAAGCCATGCACCACAACATAATTCGTGACTTGAAATTTGACAAGACTGTGTCATGGAATTTAAAATACACTATTATCTTTAGCAATTTTACTGGCACTAATTAAATTCTTCGTAATGGAAGGTACATGAAATTAATTTAATGATAGTGACATTAGGATTATGTGGAGATATACAGGAAGAACTAGTAACATGTAAAGAATGTTATGAGAGCAGCCAGTAACATGTAAAGAAGCTCCAAAATGAGGATACTAGCTTGTTTGTTATCATTGACATTTGCAATATCTAGGAAGTGGTTTTATGCCAAACTCAACCTCATGAAACTGACTTATAAAGTATGGTTTGTACTCCACTTATATACCATAATTTGGCTTCATTCTCGCTGATATGGGACCTCCAACAATTATAGTTGATGGTTGTTAAAGTTGAATTGGACGTGGTTTATAGCCATTAAAACTCCAGGGATTAGGAAATCTTGGTGATGCAGTCTGCAGATTGAAGTGCCGTTGAGGTTGAACACAATTATAGGTATGTGGAGAGGTAATTAGGACTAATTGTGGATGATATTGTTGATCTCGACCAACATGATCTCGATCACTGCAGTCACGACCACCACGCTGGCCACAGCTAGAAAAAAAAACAATGAGATGAGAACCTCGATAAGAATTACCACATCTCCTGTCAAGATATTTTGTTGACATGGTTTAGGTGATTCTATTAATTGAACTCTAGGATAACTAGAATTTGGATTAGGGTTCAGTTCTTGAGATTGCATCAAATTAATGGAAGGAATGTTAATAATAACAATAATCTTCTGACAATTTCTTCTACCATGTTGCATGTGTGCAAGAAGTAGCAGTTAAACTTCTTCACTTGGAAGAGGATCGAAATTGCTTTCAATAATTGCAGAGGCGGGATTGTGTACTGTCTAGTTAATCCTTTGATAATAACATCAAGATGTTTGCGAGTAGTAACCAGTTGACCAACTAAAGCCAATGCACCGGTGAGTGCGTTAATTCAAAGAAGATATTCATTCATCATTTATCATAAAAAAAATAGCACAAAGCCCTGTTTATAATCGTTGCACCTTTCTGTGAGTTTGTTTGTGAAAGTAATCGTTAATTTTCTCCCAAACTTGATAGGATTATACACTTCCAAGAACACTGACAGAAACAAAGAAGATTGAATTGAAACCATGATAACAAATCTGATCTTGTTCTAGGAGAGACACCCAGGATTCACATTTCCTACTTCATGATCAACTTCGTTGAGAAATTGTGGTTGAATTGTAGTATTTACCACAATATTGAAGTCAATGTGCTTTAATTGCTGGTTCTACTTGTTGCTGCCATACAAGAAATTTTTCTCTGATAGCTTCTTTTGAAATTTGGATAGAGAAAACCAGAGGGTGCCGAAGAGGAGGGAGAAAGATTTGAAGTCACCATAGAACTTATGAGGCTTTTGGTATAGAGCAGAAACTTAAGGAACATTGACAGAGAAACGAGAGAAAGAATCGCTCTCTGAATTCCTTATTTTTAATATACAAGAGAGTGACTACAACATGAGAATTGATAGAGATACTCAACAATTATAAATACAGCTGACAAGAAACTAACTAAAGGATTCTAATTACATGAAACTAGAACTTTTAACTGAAATAACTCCCTGGGAGGTTGTTGAATAACTGCTCCTACATACAATATTCACAGCTGTAGTCTTGATGAATGAGAGACTGGACATGCTTAGTATTTCTATTTTTTCTTCTTTATCCACATGTTATATAAGTTTTCCTTCTAATGTTAAATTGGATATTTGTGATATGAATGCATGAAAACTTTTATGTTCTCCATCGTTTTATCTTCTAGTCTATTGTTCATTCTTAGCATTCTATTACATTATATTAAGTCCTTAATTGTTTGAAAGGACCTGGCATTATCTTTAGTTGTTTATGGCTTATGCACGTACAATTATTAATACTGGTCCATTTTCCCTAGAACTAAAATACTTTTCCATGTGCAGCAAATCCATGCCCTGATTATGTCACTCAGTTACACAGGAATTGAAATCAAGACTGCACATTCTCTAGAGTCTTGGAGTAGTGGTGTTGTTGTGATGGTTTCTGGATCTGTGCAAATTAAGGATTACAACCAGAGGAGAAAATTTATGCAGACATTCTTCCTTGCTCCGCAAGAGAAAGGCTTTTTTGTGCTCAATGATATTTTTCATTTCGTTGAAGAGGATCAAGTTCACCAACCACAAGCAATTTTGCTACCTCAGAGCCATCATGATTCACAGTTAAATACTTCAAGTGCAATCAATAAGCCAGGTAAGTTCTGCACCAGCTTGTGCTCTTGTACATGAAGGTGCTGAATAGTAAGGGCAAAATTGCCATTTTAATGGGATCAATTTAGTGTAGGAAAAACTATCCACATGTCATTGTTTGATATGAGAGTTGGCAGTGCAAATTTAGGAGTTTATCTAGGATTTCTCGAAAATTCCCATTTCTTAGAATTTGAGTTTGAGTCTAACTCGATTTTACAAAACTGGCTTGTAAGATAAGATTTGTCCTCATTTGTGTATTCTTTTTAGGATCTTTCTAGCCAATGTGAGACTTGAATTTTCTCCAACGTACACCCTTTCACTTCCAACAGTGTTGAGTTGAGCTTGATGCGTGGATAATATGGTAGGCAACATTTTTTAAAGCATCTAGGATAGATTTTGATACCATTAGAATTTGGGATTAAAATTTTTTAATGCATCTAGGGTAGATTTTGATCCATTAGAATTTGGGTTTGAGTTTAATAACCCTACAAAAACTGGCTTGAGGAGTTTACGGTTGCCCCCTGCCTATGTACCTTTTTTCAGGCTCTATTTGCAGTCAATGTGAGACTTGGGTTTTTTCCAATGTGACTTGTTGTGGCTATAATTCTTAGAAGTTATATCAATGTGATGTTGTGTGTCTCCTAGTGTTACCTGATCTTTTATGTGAATTATAGTTTAGATGACAGATTGTTTAGAGGATACGTTAAAGTATCATAAAAATTGTCTATAGTTGTTTGCTTGGACAAACTTCCTCATAAAGACTTCTAGGAAAAGAATAAAAGTCAAGTGCCACGGCCAGTATTATCACTTTGACAACGCATAAAAAACGTGTTCCATCACATTGATGATGAAACGGTCTCCTTTCTGATAATGCAGTTTTTTTACTCTGTAAAGTTGTCAGCTGTCGGTGAAACATGAGTACAAATCTCATTATCTTTGTTGATAAATGTTTTATGTCTTTGAAAAACTGAAACAGTTTTTACATTAAGAAAAATTCATATAAGTAGACAATTTGGCTGATTGTGTGATATTAATGATTCTCAACTTCATATGCTTTTAACTTTCTAGTAATTTAGTGCCATGGATTTTACAGTATCCAACTACCTTCTGGGTGGAGATATCCAGGCTAGGGACTATGTTGCGACAAATGAAGTAAAAGAAAACGGTGTAGTTGATAATTATGGATTTTCAGAGCAAAGATTGCAGCGGGGCCCTGATTCTGAGAATATTAGGGAGGATACTGCGGTTGAAGAGTCAAATGGTTCACTTCAATCTTCAATGAATGCACTGCAAGATCATGTACCTACTTCTCCTGATCAACCTGCAGGGGAGCCCCAAAAGCACACTTATGCTTCCATCGTATGCACTGGCTAACCATTATATTAGCTTCCAAATAATGTTTTCTTTTGGAATTCTGTTATGACATTAGAACTGACACTGTTATGGACTGTTTGAAGTTACGGGTTGCTAAAGGACAATCTACACCATCTGTAGCTTCTCAACCCTCTCATAAGAATGTCTCCCCTTCAGAATGGGATCAAGCTCCACAGAGTAGTAGTCAGCAACAGCAAACGACTGCTTCGACAAATGCATTTGAAAGGTCTGAGACTGACGCAGTGGAGGATCTTCCTGGAACAGAAGATGAAGGTTACTATGTGTACTTGTTGAGAATTGATTAACTGTTCTGTTCCTTCATTTTAGTTACTGGTATTCAGTACATTTTCCTGGCTCATTGCTTGATAACCTAATTAGTTTTGTTTAAAGACTGTTTCATGTAGTATTCATTGGCCACTACCAGTAATCTTGGTTTGCTTGGAATTGCTTTCAGATGAAATCAAGTCTGTTTATGTGAGAAACTTGTCCCCTACAGTGTCTCCTTCTGAAATTGAAGAGGAATTCAAGAATTTTGGTAGAATCAGGCCTGATGGTGTTGTTATTAGAAGTCGCAAGGTTTATAACTCCTCATTTTCAAATAACTACTAATTATGGTTTTGAATCTAAACTTTTCACCTGTATTCAGGATGTTGGTGTTTGTTATGCATTTGTGGAATTTGAAGATATGACTGGCGTTCATAATGCAGTCAAGGTTTGGATTTGCTTTTAAATGATAAGTTTGGGATATGCATTACTCATGAATTGTCATGTGACCCAAAACTAATACTGAACTTGCTACTTGGTGTCGTTGAATCTAAAATCATGATTGTTTGTTTGCAGACAGGATCTGTTCAGATAGCAGGAAGACAAGTATACATTGAAGAAAGGAGACCAAACAGTAACATCCCTTCTCGAGGAGGAAGTATGATAATTTTTAATCTTCTAATTTTTCTTCTGTCTTTTCTCTTGATAGTTCGTCATCATGAATGTTCCCAAGATATTGGTTATAACATATAGATATGGTAACATGATGAATCTTTTTCCACTTTTTCAAATGGAGGTATGAGTTGTTGGGACTGGTAATTGATTCTCATGTGGCTTGCATTTTTAAGAAATACAATTCTAGCAATAATATGCCAAAATTTTGTCTCGATGACATTAGGTTACTGTGATTTCTTATAGTTCTATTCTATTATGTCACGACTCAATGTTTGGTGACTCTTCCATCTGACATTGACAAAGATACGTTAAATTTTGTTTCGGCCAGCCTCATGTTTCATTCAGTGTGCATAAAAAATTATCAAAATGATCTATGTCTAACACAATTTTTGACTAGCAATATTTTATGTACCAATATAGTTCCAGAGAGGTGCATGACACCCTCTCCATGTTTTTTTCCACATAATTCAATATTTTAAAACTATTATTCTTCTTGCTTTGTTACGTCATACTCACTTTCAATGTATTATCATCAGGACGGGGTAGAGGCAGAGCTAGCTATCAGTCAGATGCACCAAGAGGGCGTTTCAATTCAAGGAGTTTTGGCAGAGGAAATGGTCAAGATGGTGGTGATAGGGAATACAGCAAATCGAAAGGAAACGGTTTCTATCGACCAAATCCTCGCCAAGAGAGGGCAAATTCAGGGCATCATCAAGTACCAAGAAATGGGCAGAACCTTGCTGAGTCCTGAGTCAACAGAAAACTTCGGCTAGAGAGTCCAATTTTGGGTCCAGATACTTCAACTAAATAGTCGACTTCAGTAGATTAGACTGAATTTGATATTTTCCATGTCTTAAATTAAGGGAATGGATGGGATAATTTCGGTTTTTTTTTTTTTTTTTTGATAAATTTTGTTCAAGGGGCATCATGTTTCATTTGTTTCTCCATGAATTCGATGTGTAACTGGAAATGTGTTTAAAATATCTGACATTTATTTATTCCAAATTAAAATTTGAAATTAGTTGTTTTGTTAACAATTCTTTGATATTTAAGTGTTTTAACAGTATTGGTGGATCAATTTTGCTTTGTTTGTATATCCGGGCCTTTAGCATCTGGTCTTTAGGCTTAGACTACATTGTGCTATATTATTAATTAGGGTTTTCCTTTTTAAACTTCCATGGTTTCTCAAGCAACTTTACAGGATATGGAATATGTAAAAATTACTCTTTCATGTGATTTTTTGGAAACACTCCAAACTGAGTGATCAGTGATTTTAGATTATATAATTTGGATATTAAAAAATTTAAATGTTGGATTTAAGATTTTACAATCTAAATTTATTTATTTTTATGTTGTTAATACATTGAATTATATAATTTGAAATGTAAATGTATTTCTAATTATATAATCAATAAACAATTATGAATTATGCAATTCAAAATAATAGAAAAGGAACATAGTAACCTGGAAGTAGTTTTACGGTCTGGAAAATCTGCACCACATTTTTTTACAGATCTGCTGCACCTCTTCCATGACAATGCGTCCATCCTAGTAACAGAAAGGGTAGAGTAGGTTTTTGAATAAATGATCCACATTGTGAAGGAACAGGGTCTCACCAAGATTGAGTTTGCGAGACTCACAATGGTTGTTGTTGATAGCTTCACTGCTATGCCAATCTTAGTACCCTCTTCTGAAGAAATCTAATGAAACATGGTCATATGCGAGAAAAATGTGGGAAATCGGTTAAAAGAAAACTGAACTTTCTTTCTACACCTTCATGATTTTTATACACCTTTTGTTGTTGCCAAAGAGTTGCCATTTTGCCATTGAAACCATTGTTGTTCCTCATCCTCTAACATGTAACCTTTCCCCTTTATCTTACATTCTGCATTATCACTCTGAAATGACTTGGACGTTATGGAGTTTCATATAGGTTTTGGAAAGAGAAATTTGGAAATTTATTCCAGAATCACTAGTATGGAAAAGATACGAAAATAGGTTAGTGGTTTTGAATAAGGTTATCTGAAAACCTGTAACGCTATGAATGATCTACAAAAGTATTTCGGATAACATCACTTTGTAAACCATTAGTATATAATATGTATACTAATACAAATTAGCTAATCTAAAACTGTTTCTTAGATTAAGTAATCTTGAACTCTTTTCTGGATTGATCTATGAAACAAATTAAGCAATCCAAAACTGTTGTTTCTCTGTATTGAAGAATCCAAAACTTTTTATGGATAGAACTAATCCAAAATAGAATTCTAGATTAATTAATTCGGAATTGTAACTAGATTAGTTATCATAGAAATTTAATTAAATAATTGTTGATTATACTTTTTTTATTTTTATAAATTACTTGACTAATATAAAAAATGTGTGTTAGATATTTCATATCGGATATAAATAAAAAGGTTGAACACAAATGCTTATAGAAAAGTTTAAACCAAAATCAATTCCATCTTTCAAAAAAGAATAATATAAAATTATTTTTTCTTTTCTTTAGCAATCTAAAAGTAATTAAACTTCTGTTAACATAAAAATAATTCATCTTCTATGTCTTAATTATCATCATACAATATAAGATCAATTTTAAACGACTACGTTAAATTGTAAGTATTACATATGTTTTCATTGTTCTATCTAAAACTTTATATAAAAACTTTTATCAAAATAAGCATGAAGATATTATATATATATATATATATATATATACTTTAAAAAAGTTCAATATCAAAATATAAAATTACCTATTATATATCATCAAAATTATGAATGTTTTAGAAAGATTTTCATATTTAAAATTATATTTAATCATATCAATTATCCTCTATGTCTTAATATATATACTACTTGCTTAAATAGGAAGAATTTAACTTAGTAAGATATGATTGATCTACTCAACAATATTATAAAAATTGTTCAGTTGCTCTGAAGTATTATTTATAAGAGCCTTTTGACTAATTAAGTGGCTTAGACATAAGTTTGTATTTTTTACATGATTTGCTTCTCATAAATTAAAAAATATTTTTATTCTTTTAATTAAAGAAAATGAATTAATTTTTTAGTTTAAAATATAAATAAACTTAAATAAAAATTATAAAAAATGAGTAGCTTATTATTTTTATTATTCGAGTAAATTTATGCATGAATTACTTAAATATATTATGTTAAATTACGAAGATCACTTAAATTATTTAAATATAAGAGAAATATTTAAAACGATTACGTTAAATTGTAAGTATTAGATATGTTTTCATTGTCATTAAAACTAGAAACTGGTATCAAAATAAGCATTAATATAATATTAGCACAATAAGTTATACATATTAATTATAAAAGAAAAATTCAATACCATAATCAATTATTTGTGAAGATAATCTCATCTTAAACTATCATCAGTTTGCCATCTCTGTAAGCCAACTATGGAGCTAACTAATAAATTCACAGTTGTACTATAAAATTTACTATATATGTCACAATAACGCAGTTAAACACAAACTGAAAGTTCTGACATTCTAGAATCTGTAGGTATGATTTGTAATGACACAATTTCTAAGTCCTACAAGACAGCTTTTAGTAACAAACTAATCCTGATATAGACCGAAATCATAAGAACAAAATTTTCCACATCACCAGCCCTAAAAAAGGGACCAAATTAAGGGTCTAAAACTTTTGAACACCACTTTGATTTGTTATGGTTAGTGCAACAACATTATTCTCCCTTATTCACAAATCGCTTATTTCTTTTCCATGCACCTTCACCCAACTCACTCACCATTTCCTTTCTTTCCAAAGCATTCAAACCAAAGAGCTTTTGTGAGAAACTCAACCACAAATACTTTCATTTCAATTTCAATCCCCCTCTTGTTCTTGTAACAATCGTATCTTTCACCACCTTAAACCAACCTCGTTGATGCGATTTCATTGTCCTTTCTAGCAGTGCTATCATGTCAAACATTTTAGCACGCTTCCAACTGCTAGAACTCAATGTCATATCTGCACAAGACTTGGCTCCTGCAGGTCGTTCAATGCGGACCTATGCGGTTGCATGGATCGACCCGGATCGCAAGCTTTCCACTCGGGTTGATTCTCACGGCGGAACCAACCCTACGTGGAATGACAAGTTCGTCTTTCGAATCGACGAAGACTTTTTCTATGATGACAAGTCCGTAATCACCATTGACATTTATGCTCTTCATTGGTTTCGAGACATTCACGTTGGCACTGCTCATATTCTCTGGAATGACCTTTTTCCACCACCTTCACAACCTCAACCCAACCCTAATACTCACAAATCCACAGGAATGAGATTCATGGGGCTTCAAGTCCAAAGACCCTCTGGTCGCCCCAAAGGAATTCTGAACGTTGGTGCAGCCAGAATTGACAGTTCCATGCGAAGCATGCCTCTTTACGTACAAAACACCCCAATAGTTGGATATAGTCAAGATGATCATGATCAACCAAAACACCAACCAAAGCCAGAGCTTCGACGCACAAAAAGTGACTCCAGCTCAATGCTTGGCTCAGAAGCCTTAGTTCCCATGGAGAAAGCAAATTCTCGAGTTCCCACTTCAGAAATAAGCAGCAAGAGTAAGAAGAAAGTTAGCTCCATATTAAGTGCTTCATTCGTGAAGGGCACCCCAAAAGATGGGAAATTGGGTAGAAAGAAGACAAAAGTAAGAGGCCATGACTCACAAAACAACTTCAACGTTGATTACCAAGTAAAGTCCACACCAATGAGGGAGTTTCAGAAGTCTTATAATAATAATAACAACAACAATTACATAGGTAGTGTGAGGGCCACTCCATTGCATGCATTTGCTGTGACAGACACGGCAATGGAATATGGCACCCCATATCGATCAAACTTGGGTCGTCGTCCTTTTATGACGGACTCTGAATTGGGTCCGTCGGCTTCGGAGGTGGCGGCGGTGGTGGCGAGACTACCGGTGGATGAGGGGGAGACTTCTACGGTGGGAGGGTGGAGCTTGGATGATAGCGTGGAGGGGCTGCAACCGAAAGTGGAGAGGTGGCAGACGGAGCTGCCACCGGTTTATGACGGTAGCGAGAGGTCCAATGTGATGGGGTCTAGCAGAAAAGGGAAACATCTACGTAGGCAAACCGATGGGTCAAATGGGTTGTTCTCTTGCTTCAGTGTAATATGTGGTGTTGAGTGCTCCATAGTTTGCGGCGGCGGTGGCGGCGGCAAGAAGCATCGGCGTCGGCGGGTTCAGTCGGTGGACAGTGAAAGCTTTGTATAAGAAGAGGAGAAGTATTAAGGGGTGCATGCATGAGTGGTGGAACGTGGAGATAAGAAAATTATGTGAGAATTTGAGTAATCTCTTGTCTTCTTTGTTCAGTGTACTTTTTATATTTATTTTATCTAATTCTTTTGTACTCCCTTGTCTTTCTAATGAACTTCGTGTTGCAAATCATATTATCTTTGTTTGCTTATGTTGTAGAACACTTTTTTATGTTTGATGATAATAGTGTTAGCTTTTATATCATAAGTTGAATGAGAGTATATACATTTCATTTCAGAATTATTTCTTTTGAAAGTAATATTGATTGATTGAACTATTTGGTTTTTGTTTATTTCTAGTTATCAACTCCAGATTTAGTAATCTATATATTAACACACTATAAAAAAATTTAGTGTTGTGTTACTCTAATATCACAACTTGTGTGAAGAATAATCGATTAACGCTGATTATAATCGATTATTCCATATCTCTTGTAATAATGTTACATATTTTCTTTGGCCCATTGAATTTTTTTTTTTTTTGGTTTTTCTTGTTTTTTTTATACTGTTCTAAGGGAGAAAAATGTATACATGGATATGTTTCGTTTATGCTTGAGATTTTTTGTGTAGTCCTACACTGGATTCTTGGCTGCTTTGTTTGCTCCTTGTATCTTGAGCAGGAGAGCTTAAATCTAGGAGAAGATTTCATAGCGAGAGAGCATTTCTTTGCTGTGATTTTCAAGTTTGTACCTATGTGGAAGACTCACTCAAACAAAACCTTGTACACTCAGAATAGGTTGCCATCTCCAGAAATCCAGGATCCTTGTGTTATGTATGGCTCATCATGAAAAAAATGGAAGATTGTTGGACTTGAATGATGTAATCAGGTCAAATTTTCCACAAGTACAAGTGGTAATATTTTACTAGAATGCTTTTTCTCTTCAAATAATAGACTATTGGCTTAACATAATTGATTACTTGTAACAGAATTAGTTTTAAACCAAGTTTCAATACTTTTATAAATTCAACCGTTTGTATCGTTTTTGTTTTTATTTCCGTTTTCATTTTCGCACTTTCTCTGAGAATCGTTGCATAAACAGTGGATCCGTAGATACAAACAAAGGCTAAATAAAACTTAAATTTGGTGAAAACGACAGTTTCACAGTTAAATTGACTCTAATACTTGTCTCTAAAATAAGTGTAAATAAAACTTACTAAGAAAGCATTTGAATCAATTAACAAAAGAAAAATTAGTGAAACACAAATTCAAAAAGAACACAACTTAGATATAGTTATAACAACTTATTATTACTGATATGAAATTCTAATTGAAACAATACCACCAGAATCGTTCTTATGCATAAAATATCTTATTCTGTCAAGTGAACAATCCCAAATAAAGGTTTTACACATATGAATGACTATCAAGATAAACTTAGAACAAACAAAAAACGGGTTACTAAAAGCTGGATTGACATCAAAATCCATATGAAATCAGTCATTCTTGTAACTGCAACAGCAATGATCATGCTATACTCAACAAGCACAAGCTGAATCCATCTTCTTCAACATCTACAACAGTGTCCATTTCATAAAAATTCCATACAACTTCTTCAGCCAAAAAATACTAATGGACTTGTCATCCTGCTGGTATTACCTGGTGGCTAGAGAATTAACAACTAACCAACGTGTCTAATAAAAGGGGTGTAACAACATCCTACTGCAAGAAGTCTCTAGGATCAGTAACATAACCGGTCAATGCAGATGCAGCAGCTGTATATGGCGAAGCCAAATATATTTGACCTTCCTTGTGTCCCATTCGGCCTGGGAAGTTCCTGTTCGTAGTTGAAACACAAACCTGCACAACCAGCATGTAAACAATACAGTAAATTATTCAGATTCTTGACATCATCAATAGGGTAGACTGCATATAAATGCAATCATACGGCAAAGGAAAAACCATTCAATCTCATGGTATAACATAACACTACCACTTCCTTGAACATTTAGAAGCACACGGCTTTATTATCTACAAAAATCTATAGAACTTCAAGATATAATATGATTGCATTGCATCTACAAAAATCTATGGAACTTCAAGATATAATATGATTTAACTACACTTGTCAATTGCAAGATGCTGGGACAGAAGTAAGGAACTTGCCTGAGGTTCATTCATGCGTGCATAAGTATCTTTTGGGCCACCCAAACAAGCACCACAACTAGGACTAGCTGGTGTGTCACACCCAGCTTCTTCAAATATCTGTGCGCAAGTCTTACCACCAGATCCAGGAACTGGGATGGTGTATACGTCCATCCAAACCTGAAATTCCATTAATGGATACAAGTTGGAAAATAGTCATCTACATGATTTCCCATGAGGGCTTTTATAATAACTGTAAATCAACTGATATGAAAATATACAAACATGAGCTTTTTTTCAGACCTTTTGGGTAGCAGGCACAAGAAAAGTGGGAACTTTGACCTTTTTACCCTGCAGATTCAGGCATGTTCTAAGTGAGGGGAACTAGTTGTAGGATTCATGTTGGAAATAATAATAGTTAATGGACATGGAAAATAAATGTTTTATCAAAATGATAAAATGCATCTAGTCCTCACGGGTACTAGTGACTAGAAAGTCTCATTCAATTAACAATAGTAGCCTAGGAAATAGTCTCCACCAAGTCCATTAAAATCCTAATACGAATATGGATTATTTGCGTAACACATGTAACACAATCTAATGAATAAGAAAACACATAATAATCCCATTCTGTAAATTCTCGCTAAAATAGTAAGTCATATCTCTTTCCTTTCCGCTTAAATTAAAAAATTCATAGGAGAGACATAGGAACAAATGTCACAAAAAGGCTGGTAAATTCTAACAGCAATGTAAGATAAAATACCTTATAAGAAAACAAGATGACCAGTCCCACACATTTTAGGATACAAATTGGTTATACCATACTAACAAATGAAATAAAAGTGCTTAAAATAGTAAAAAATTCCAGGACTCAACTAGAAAAGCTTCCTGTAATATCTTATCGTAATTTAACATCTTTTATGACATAGATTATAGATATGCAATAGGTAAATATGATGCTTACTGATGCCAGAAAAACTCTTGCTGCAGCCATGAAATCCTCTGTTTTCCCACCTGTACAAGATCCTATGTATACTCTGTTAATTTTCACATCCTTGCACTCTCTTGCCAAAGCACGGTTATCTGGAGAATGAGGCTGCAACATTTATAAGCATAATATCAGCCAAGGAACCTAGTGGCAGCATCAGATAATAACAACACAATAGAAAATAAACAGAGAACAAAAAACCTCATTGGAAATGCAAACAAAAGACTAACCTTGGCCACCACTGGCTCCAATTTTGAGACATCAAATCTATACTCTGAGAGAAATCTAGAAGGCAACAAAAAAAAGATGTTACAAATAGATAAAACAGATTAGCAATGAATACTATTTCTGCGGCTAAATCAAGTCTTTCTCTGATATAAATATTATAGACATTTTATTCGTTTCCCAAGTTTAATTTACAAGGGAAGCAATTAAAATTATTTATTGGAGATTCCACATCAAATAGAGATATGATCATGTTATAATATATAAGTAAGTACAAATCTTATCTCACAAACTGATTTTGTAAAGTTAAGTTAGTTTTAAAGTCTACTTTTTAAGATGGTGTAAGAGAATATTATAACAAGGTTTGTTAGATTTATATTGTCACCCGCCATCAAGCCAACTATCAAACCACCTAAACTCTCGTTTCTTGGCGTGAGGACTCTGATAAAGATCTCACATCGACTGGAGATATAATTATATATTATAGTATATAAGTAGTTCTAAGAGTGTTAACAAGCAAACTCCATGCATCAAAGCTTGGTTTGGTAAATTAAAACCATATGTAACTTGAGAATCGTGATTGTAACTAGATCTACATAGCATGCCAATTTCAATATAACATTGCCATGAAGCAGCTATCATAATCACAACACACCAAAACATAAGGATAGCAAATACTCAAACTTATACTTTCTTCAGGAGTACCATATCATCCTCAGAAAATGAAACATTTTTTTGTAAAATGCCCAAAGTTAACATGAAATCCAAAGTTGTTCTTCCCACAAAGTGAATATATATTCCTTACTAATACTCATTTTAAGCTTTAATTAGCTTAATGACAGAATGAGAGTAAGAAAATCTGTAACTACCGATATTGAAAAGTTGATATCGTAAGCTTTTTCCTTACCATGTTGAAAAAGAGTGAAAGAAGAGACATGAACTGGCTGGAAAACCATGTGTCTCAACTACACACCAAAGCTGGTTTATATAAAAATATTGCTTTAGTATCATAATTAGAGGATATTGAGTTTCTCAACTAACTAATATCAAATTGATAAGTATCCAATCACTTGGAGAACCCACCCTCAAAAGTTAGCTATTAAAGGAGCAAAACCAAACACTTAAATGCTCTACCAAGCATCCATACTATTCAATGGGGGACTTAAGTACCGCTATAATACCCAAGTTCCTATCACAAGTCAATCTACACTATTCTAATAACTCAAATGAAATAAATCTACATTAAATGCATAATATTTGATACTCATTCTCAGTGTCTATTTATACTGACTTTATAGATTTTATATAGTGCCACTTGTCCATCAAAACTTTTAACAGATAAAAAGTAACTTATTGAATACAAAGTTATACAAAGCATTGAGTTTTCCTAAGACTGAATAAAACCACCAGGGAAAATTTGAATTTAGAAAACTATAACTACCTTGCTTTCTGGTCACTATAAACAGGCTCATACGGCAGAGATGTCTTGCCCTGCAAAAAGAAATGGAAACAATATTAAAACCAATACTATTGTGATGTTTACCAGATCATGATATCGTGATGTTTACCAGATCTTCTAACACCCCCTCAAGCTAAAGCTTACTAAGCTTTAACCATGTAACAAAAGGAAAATAACATAAATATGAAGCGTTGCCCATAAATCATAGCTAAAAAGGCAACTTGCAGATACTAGAGATGACCATTGCTGGAAAGATAACACAGCAATACAGATGCATTGATCTTCAGCTCGATTTAAATTTCTCAGCAAGCTATAAATATGGCAAGAACTAAAACTTCTCCAAGATAAGTATTTGGAAACTTCAAACATCAAGAAGAAAACAAGAAAACAGAGACCTACTAATCTTAGAAATTAAATCTTCCAGGGGCACCATAAGTCATAGCCAACACAAGTTACCATTAGAATGATCATTAACGGGAAAAGAATTCACTTCTTGCAGGTATGATTATCAGTGGGATTGGGAAGATGACCAACACACCAAACTCACAACTGGAAGATCAAACAAACACCCAACAAAGACCAATGAAACAACAAACTAGAAATAACCACAGCAGAAATGATAAACTCAATGGCACAACACCAATAGTGGAATGCTAACAATAGAGGTTACAGAGGATGATGATAACAGGTTTAGATAAGAATAAATAGAAAGGAGACTCCACATAATAGGACATCAAATTGATATGGTTAATGATGAGACAATACACAGCACCAACCACTATTAAACTTGTACATATTATACTAGGCTACTAATCCTAATCAAATAACGAAAAGAATCGGGAAATTTAATGACATGGAAACCGCTGCAAAGTGATTATCTAAGAAATTATTCTAGGATACAATCAATATATTATGACATACTTAACAACGACCAAACGGTACTAAAATCTTCTTTTAGAGGCAAGATATAAATTTCACAGAATCTACTCATTTGGACAAACCTCAATATATTTAAATGTAGTGCTATCAGCAGGAACAACACCATTCTTTCCACCAGCTTCGACAACCATGTTGCACAATGTCATCCGTTCTTCCATCTATCCAAGGGGAACAAATTACCAAAACAACAATTACAATCAAAAGAAAAGGAGTTCATAGATTGAAGAAACACTCAAGGCTCATTTACTTGTGTTATCTGTTACTGTTATAACTTTTTAATTACAAAACTGCCGACTATTTTCAACTGTCTTTGTTTTCTAATTTTTTAAAAGAAACATTGACAACGACTTTTTTTTTTTTGTTTTCTGTACAATTCTTCCAAAACAGGAAAAAAATTGGAAACAATATAACTTTTGCAATTAAAAAGAGAAACCAAAAAATGGAAATATAAGTAAACGAACTCTTAGTATTAAATTATAACATCTTGGTCTACATACTTACAGTTAAACTTTCAACAGTTGAACCGACAAATTCCATAGCTTTATATGTTGCACCAGCCACACTTATTTCACCAATAATCTGTAAGGTAAATCATTCACTGATGTAAGGATGTAAATTTTATATTTGCTAAATGAAAATGAGCAAACAGTCACAGTCACCTAGTGACTATGATATGTCCAAACAGAAGTAAGGACCAAGGCACTTACTTGCAGAATCAAATCCTTTGAAAGCAAATAATCGGGCATTTCTCCATCCATTACAAATCTCAAAGTTGGGGGCACCTGCATTTTGAATACGAAGTATATGAAAAACAATTGAGTGTGTCAAGTAAATCCAATAAGTTAACTAGCTTATAAGCTAGTTTGATCAACTCAAAAGTGTTTGATAAGTTACCTCAAAGTAACTTATTTTAAGAGTTTTTAACTTATAAGCTACAAACTATTTCATCTAGCTTCTAACTTGTAACATGTAGCTTATTTAATTTTCTTTCATTACTGTCCCGTAGATTTTAATACACTTCTTCATTATCCTTAATTCTTGTTTTTATCTGTTATTGTCTATTTTCATCATAAATTGAAGTAACTAATGCTTCATTACATGAAGCTATGTGAAAAATTATACACAACGAAAATTATAACAAAGAAACTCAACGTAAAAATAGTTCAAAATGAGAAATAAAAAATTTAAATTTCTGAAAATAAATAAAAAATAAATTTGATTAATACTCATTAGATCAACTAGTTTAAATAAAATGATCTATCCAAACAAACAAAAACCATATATAACTTTTAAAAAAAAATAGAAGCACTAAAGAGTTTAATAAGAATTTAATTATTTTTTAAAAAAATCAAAAATTGTAATCACATAATATATTTTTGTTTACAACACACAACTTTGATTTATATAATAAAACTTATGTAGTCATGTCCTTTTATGTCATTTTACATTTACCAACTAGCTTAACAGTTAGTTCTACCAAACACTTCTAGTCCATTACAAGAGCTTATAAGTTATGAGCATTATCTGCTCATAACTTTTAAGTTATGAGCTTATCAGCTAGTTTTGTCAAACACACCCTATCTATAATAATAACAAATCAAACAAAAAGGTACTATTCCATCTTTGTTCTTGTCCCAAAATATTCACAGAAATCTCTCATCTTATATCAAATTCTTTTTCATTCAGGATAGGAAGATAAGTCTTAGAAATACATAGAGCAGCCAATTGAAAATGGATAACAAGAAAAGTTATAATATGTTTTTTCAAATATTTGAATATTATAAATTATAATAGTTAAAGAGAAAGAGATACAACAAAGTTGGTTGCAAATTATAATCAGTAATCCACCAAGCTGACAAGAGAAAAATGACATGAAAAGAGAAAATAAAACGCATTAAACTTTTGATTATAGAACTACCAAATATAAAACCTTGGGCTGGAGTTGATGATGAAGGCAAAAAATATATATGATTCTACAGAATATCTTCTATTAAAAATCAAGAGATTTGAGTCTTCAGCAGAAGCTACCTTGAGAAGAAGCTTCCCAGTTCCCAGCACAAAACCCGCATCAGTATTACCAATTCCAGTAGCAAATTGACCAAATGCTCCAGCAGTACAAGTGTGAGAATCGGTACCTAAGAGAACCTGCAGATATCAGTGAAATAAGTAAAACAGGAACCAAAGTTCTGCCAAAGAAATGAACAATAATTCACCACAGTAAAGTTATCTTGTTATACTAAACAAACCTCTCCTGGCCTACAATGACCTTCCTGAGCAAGAGCAACATGGCAAACACCCTTATAGTCTGGATTTGCCTGTATTGTTATAATCTCACAGTCAATGTTCTTGGACATCGGGCATTACAATGCATTTTAAGAATTGAATAGAACAAATAAAAGATTGAAAATATAAAAAAATGCATACCTTAAAATTACCAAGATCCTTAATATCATAAAAATATTTTATATTTTGCTCATTGCAGAAATCTCTTAATATGTCCACATTGCGATTGGCACGTTCATCACTTGTGAATATATAGTGATCAGGTATTATCACAAGCTTTTCACGATCCCAAACCTTCAAATGAACAACACAATCAGGAAATTACAGAAGTTAGGTCTCAGCATGTAACGAGATTAACTGTCAACCAGTCCTAGAAAAATTACAATCACTCTGAGCCGTATAAGTATAAGAACACGCAAGATCATTTTCCTGCACAGGTCTATAATGGACATGAAAAAGTGCACAATCAAACAAGTTAATGCATTTTGAAGCTCCCACTTACAAAAGTAATCATCATATTACATTCCTTTCCAGCACTTACAATGATAGAACCTCTCACATGACTTCTAAACTGAAAAAGTTCGCACGCAGAAAGTACAAAAGCTACATTCAATAAACAGAACTTATCGCGTAGGTTGCTCTTCAAAATCAATTTCACCACATGACCCCAATCCTACTTTCTCCAACAACCCTCACAATTCATCTTTTTTCAAACGCCCTCACAATTCCAATGGACATCCAATCCAACAGCACAATCATTAAACAACCAACTCCAACCAAATTCACAACCATTAGAAAAATCAAAAACTCTCATAAAAGATACTCTTGAGCAAAACCAGCAAATCCAAATAACTAACTCACCTTAGCATCCTCGCCAAACTCCCTCCTGAAAATCCCAATAGAACCGGGCCCACAAACATCATGCGTCATCAAAATATCAACATTGACCCAAACATTATCCCCAGGGCTCAACTGGGTCTTCTCAGAAGCTCTGGCCAATATCTTCTCAGTCATGGTCATCGCGGTCCTCACCTGAAACACATCAAAACAACCAAAAATCACACACAAGAACTCAAAAGCAACTCCAAAAATCCAAAAGGGTGTCCGTAAAACAGAACTGATCCAGTGGTAGAAGGCTGGCGCTGAGGCGCCGCCACAGAGCAACGAATTCCCTTTGGAACCGCTTTGAAGCATCTCTGAGAGGAGAAGGCGCAGAGAGAGAGATCCTTCTGATAGACAAACAAAAGAAGAAAGAAGGGTTAGTTAGGGGCAAAGCTAACACATTTGAGCAAAAGGGGTAGAAAAAAATGAAGTCTTTTGAAGCACGAGACAGAGAAGACAGTAATCGATGACAATGCTTTGGGATTGGGAACGTGGAAGGAAACCATAGAACGAACATTGGTGCGGATGAAGGAAGAGAATGATGGAGACAGAAGAGAGGAAGCCATGGATTATCGATGTCGAAGCAGAGATGAACACAAAACTGGTTAGTGGAGGCTTGCTCTGTTTTGATGAGTGTCTGAGGTTTTTTCTTTTTATTAATAAATAAAATAAAAAGGAGGACCCGTGTGATGCACGAGTCTATATAGTCTCTACAAGACAAGTTCTTTCTGCATGCTAAGAGGTTCTTCATGCACCCTAATAAAAAAATTCCATATCAAAAATATCCTTGTATGATAATCGGATTGCACTGTAATAAAAAAATTTCATATCAAAAATATTCTTGTATGACAACCAGATAGCACTTTCATTCAGTTGTTAATTTTTTTTCAAATGATAACTGGATGGAAGTGTCATCCGGTTCTGATTTCCAAATCAAAATGATAATCGGATGAAACTCATCCGGTTCTCATAGTTCAAATCGAAAACGGATTAATTTTTCAATTTGAATTATGAGAACCGGATGGGTTTCATCAATTAACAACCGGATGGAGCTGTCATCCGATTGTCATATAAGGGTAATTGCGGTATGAAATTTTTTTATTAGGGTACAGGAAGAATCTATTAGGGTGCAAGAAGAACTCGTCTCTCTACAAACTATCTGGAAACATTTTTTAATATAATATAGTTTATGAAGGATAATTAAATAATTTTCGTAATTATCTCAAGATCTAAAATATTCATAAAATTTAAGCATTTAAAAAGCTTTTGATGATAATTTGTTATTGTTAAATTTAGACAATAATTTTATAATCATGATCATATAAAATGCTAATATCGTTTTTAGAAAAGGTAGAGTGATTTAAATATATTATCTCCAACCTTCATTTCCTTTTGTCACCATTGCTTTAGTTTGAAAAGTTTGGTCATATCAAGATAAACTCTTTTTCTTCCTTTAATCCCATGTCCATCCATGTCTTCACCATTTTGAAAAATTTTATTTCAATGGGTGCTCAACATTGCACAGCTTCATTTCCATACTTTATCTACTTATTGTTGTTACAAATTTGCAGATTTACTAAACTTTTAGCAAAACATTATAGTTGGTTGGTTTACTTGTAGGAAATGGTTAAGAATTTTGATATGATAAAAAAGTTCATCTTAAAAAAATAAAAACATTAAATGTTGGTGTAACAATAACTTATATTTAGTTAGTTTGAAAAATAACATGTATTTTTTCTCTAATTTCTGAGATGAAGTTATTTCAACTCTTTAAAAGAATATTCTTAAAAAGGTGAGTAATACTCTAGTTCACCTTAAATTATATCTTTCTTAATCAATAAAAGAAAAGGTTTATTAAATTTAGAGTTTGGTTAAATACCATAACAATGAAGGATATTAATCAATGCAAAGTAATTGAGAAATTTTGTTATCAAATAGCATACAATCTAAAGTAATGGTTTCACAGTTTTGGTTTTGTCCACTTAAACCAGTTCTACAGGTTAAATGAAGCAATAATTATTTGAAATGAAATGTTGTTCAATAAGAATGAAAGATCTTGGTAGACATTTTTCAATAATGAGCTTGAGATTTTATTTGCTAAATGACACCAATGATCCCAGTCTAAAAAGAAGATATTTATGTAGTTTCATTACCACAACACTAAATACAACCTGAACTCAATTGTATGGTTATGACTTCTTGAAAGGATTTCTCATTCATAATTATGGGTCAGATTCACCATATCGTCCAAGATGCAATTTATAAGTTTTGTAGGTAACATCTATATTTTTAATTTTATGCATGAGACAATGAGATATAAGCATATTTTCCCATCCATTTTTTGACCCAACAAATCCTAACGAATGGGGTTTTCAAATAGATTTGTGAAATAGGCTGGGCTTTACTTGAAGCCACATTATGAGTAATTTGGTGCAAGACCATTCAATGGCAATTGCTTCCTACACCCTCATATTTGCTTCCTGCATCCTATTAAAATAATAATACACTTGTCAGAATATTCAAAAGGAGAGTAGTATAGTGGGGTGTTATTAAGTAGTGTGAACGTTCTCCGGCAATCGTGGGGGTGGATACTAAAAAAAAAGCTTCTTCAATAGTGTCATCGTGAGTGGGAGATAAGTGGCTTCTATTTTTGCATTATATAGGGGGTGCAGAGTGAGTATAAGGTTGTTACAATATTCATATCCTGAAAATGGGTTATGGAAAACGAATTCCATAATGGGTTGTGAGGTATGGAAAATGCCTTACAAAAAATATTTTCTGTAAAAGATTTTTCTATTATGAAAAATACTTTTCAAAAGAGGAGATGTGAGAACCGGATTTTGTATTATGAAAAATGTTTTTCGTACGAGATTTTTATATTATGAAAAACGTTTTCTGTAAAAGCTTTTTGTATTATAAAAAATATCTTTTGTAAAATATTTTGTATTATGAAAAACATTTTTCATGATACAAAATTTGAAAAATGTTTTTCATAATACAAAAACCTTTTACCAAAAATATTTTTCAAACACAAAACTCTCTTAAAAAAAACATTTTCTATAATACAAAAATCTTTTACGAAAAATATTTTTCTTAATATACAATCCTGTTACCGAATTTTGTTTTATTATATCATTCATTTTCTCCTTTAAATACTAGTATACTCGACACTTATTTGAAAGATCTTATACATCAAAATAGTTATGACTGGTGAACTCTCTTTAACCAAATTATTTTATGATTAGATTAAGTAAAAGTACTTAGACATTATATTCCCCAATGGCTCCATATGGTCTACCATCTAGTTAGAATGGTTGATTTTTGAGACAAGGTTGTAGATATTTTTGAGGATTTGAGGAGACCAACTTGTTTCATTTTGCTTTTCTGAGAGGATTTTTGAACTGAATTTATGATGAGTTTTGGTGGGTGAAAAATTAGGCAAAGAGCACGACTTTTGAGGAGTTGGGGTAGAATATGATTGGGTATTTTAGAAAGGAGACCGAAATATTGGTAAGGAAGAAAGAACATAAACGTAAAAATAAATTTATTCTATTGATAAAACAAAATAAACAGTTCATACATCTATAGTTTTTTTGTTATTTATACTTAATTTTGTTTTAAAATGAAAATGTTAATTCCATAATTTTAGCAACCTATTTTATACAAGATACAAAGCTTATTTTCAAAATATACTCTATATTATATACCTAAAAAAAGATAATATATTTTAAAATAAACATAACAAATTGCCATTAAAGATGCTATTGGTAGATACCCTTTTGCTTTCCTTTCCAAGGGGCAAATGTGGAGTCACATTGAGGTCCCACACTGCTTGAATTTAGCAAATAAAAAGTAATTGTCTTAGAACTCAACTCAAAATAATCAAAGTCTGTTTGAAGTTAATAGAAAGAAAAAACATGGAGGTGCAGCAATGGTCTAGGCTCAGATTCTCTTTCAGGAGTGCAACCTTGGTGGTGTGTTTCCTCAACGTAATAACTGCAATCTTCTTGCTTCATACTTTTCTCACCTCTGCCTACACCCGCAACAAATTCTCCTACGCCAATTCGTACTCAGGCTAGTTGTTTCTGTCTATTTTTTCTCTTTTTTTTTGTGGAAATTTGTACCCTTGTAGTTGAATTGGATATGGGTATTTGCTGATTTCGTTGATCATGTCCTAAAGTTGAGGTTTTTGGGGAAAAGATTGTACTTCTTGTGTGATTGATTGGATTAAGGGGAAAGGGGGTGGTGTGAGTTTTGTTGTTCTTATGATTTTTGAATTTATTATTTTTTTGATAGGATGTGATTTGGGGCTTTCTTAAAAACTTATGATTTTTGTATCTGATGGTTCTTAGGCCTTAGAATTGTAAGTTTGAGTTGTCATGGTTGTGTAATGTACTGGTGTTTAAAATCAGATGATGATTTCTTGCAAGTGGTTGTCATATTTTATTTGCTTATTGTGAAAGATATATGAAATTTTTCATAATTTTCTCATATTATCTTTGTAGGCGGTCCTTAAGTGATGAATGTTTGAACATGTGGTTAGTGTCTGAATTCTGTGAGATGGATTTGGATTTGAACTGTTGCATGTTATGAGAGAGAAAGACACAAATCCAAGTTTAGTGGATTCCATAAAATAATTGTTGCTGTAATTGGTTGTGACTTTCTATCTCATAATAAGATAACAAGTGAGACAAAAACATAACATATAGAATGCGGGTTCAGATTGGTGGTATATGATGGCAAAAATAAGGTTACTGAAGGATCATAAGGATACAAAGAAAACAAAAGCATCCTTCAAGAGCAAAATGAAAACATTTCAGTTTTGAACTTTTGAGCAAAACAGCTATCTTATAATGACACTGATTCTACTTTTGAAATACCTATAATAGACTGATAGGGATGTGAAGTATTTGTTAAACTTGCTTGAATCATGTGTTCCTAATTTTAGTTTTGAAATTTTTAATTGCAGCTCAACTCAGTTACATTAAGGAATCGGAAGAGATTCGACTAGCCATGCTACCTGTGGAGCTGATAAAAAGAGTGAGTGTGGAATTAGTTTTGTTCACTATATTTTATTACTATGGTTGTTGCACATTAATGATGTTGAACATGCCAATAGTATAACTTATAGAGGAACATACCATAAAACAATCCTTGCATTTTTTTTTTCTGGCAAGCAGTGATGTTTGTACATTGGGGAATGTATACCTGAAGTCCATCCAGCAAAAATATCTCTAATCATGCATGTAAATATAGTTAATTTTGTTTCACATGTACTTAATTATTATTAATCATTTCAATGACTTAGTAATGTTATTAACCACTTGTGGCTTGTGGGGCAAGGTTAACTACTATTAGACTTTTCAGTGACCCCATGACACTGTTAATCTCACTTGACGCAATTACATTCCTTTATTCTTAACACCTGTGAAGCAAAGTTAATATATTTACATATATAGTTAACCACATAACCTTTTGACATTATTAATTACTTGTAAATCAAAGTTAATCGTCATCAAATATTTGAATAATATTGTGACACTCCTAATCATTCATCATGACTCTCCCAACCATTTATAAAATAAAATTAAGTATACTTATAATATAATTAATCATGTTTTCAGGTGGAATCTGGGTGGATAAGATATGAGTGGACGTTTTCCTTTTTGACAAATTGATAGTCTATTATAGAAGTTCTGGAACAAATCTCGAGTTTTGTTGTGGTTTTCAATTCACTCTCCAGTTGGAAAACCAGGAGGAGTTCATATCTCAAATTATTCCAAACAAAGCCTTTTCCCTCTACCAATTTTTCTATTCACTAGTCACTTGAAAGCTTTAGCTTTGTCTTTGCATCTCCAATGTTAACATGAATTAGGATATACTTTCTTAAACTCATTTTCTTGGACAATGCTCAAGTTTTTATTGTTTCAGCCAAATCACTCTTTCTGTCGTTTTATTCTCTCTTTTCGTTTTTATGATCATACAGCAATGAGATGAGACTTCATTCCAGTCCACTCACTTCATGGCTCTCTATTGTGTAAATCTGGGTTTTTCCTGAACATAGCTTCGCCAGAGTATTATAAATTGTAATTTTAGTTCTTCAATGGGTCATGTTAATACATGCAGCCATCAGTGATATGCTTCATCATGTTCATTATAGTCAGATACTCATTTTGTCATTTACGTAAAATTTCCCTGCCTCTAATATTTATAAGTTAGAGATCAAGGTAGCTGGGTTAAGTATTGGAGTTGGTAAGAGAAAATCAAGTATAATTAAGGCTTGTTTCTTCAACCTGGCAACATATGTGCACCTTATAATCACTTCCCCTTCCTTAAATTTCTTTTTCTTCTTCTTCATGTTTGGCCTTGAATTACCTTGAAAAGTCGGTAGTCCCAATTATCAATATCCTGACAATATCAGTATGCTGCGTACTTTTCCGCTGCAATCATATCTGTACAGTGTATGAGCTCTAGGTATACATATCTGGAAAAATTCAAGTCCTATGATAGTGAGGAAAAGTTTTAAACTTTTGGGCAGGCCAAGATTTTTTTCTGAACTGTCGCAGTAATCTCCTCTTTCAATTTCTGGTATATATAGTTTTTTAAAAATACATTTTTCTATAAATCTGAGTGTGTGTTCCTTTTAGGTGAGGGAGATTGAGCAGGAAGTATACACTGAACCAGAAACAGCCCAGAAGAAAGACACAAAGCAGACTGCTGCTGTTGATCTGTCTAAAAGGTTAAAGGATTTCCATTCCTTGAACGATGCTGCCAGCTTGAAAGGTGTTTCTCTTTTCTCCTGACAAACCTATAAACCTATCTCTATCATAACTTCTTTTGTCTGCAAATACACTAGAAACTCAGTAAATGTGCATGTTCATTATTTCCCTACTGTCACTTGTCAGAAAAATAATTTATTTGTGAAGTTTTCCGGGGAGTATTACTTAATAATTTTTTTCAATTCTGTTATGTTTGGAATTTCAGATTATCATAGTGTTTGAACAACATTTGTCAGTTATGTGAGGATTCTTCATTGACACTTTTTTGACACCGACATGATTTGAGTTTAAGGATGTTAAACTATAAGAAATAGAGACTTATTGAGCTGAAACAATGTGTTTATGAGACAACATGAGTGTTTTATTCATATTGAGAAAACAAAATCAATACGACAAATAGAAATATGGTATCATCTAATAATTAAAATATGATGCCAGAATAAATAAAGGGACATTCCTAATAATTCATATATAATCTGGATATTCTTTATTCTAAAAGATTATAAAGGATAATCTTGATTATAAAAGATTTGTGTCTTATTTTTATAATTATAACAGTCCTTCTCAAGTTGGAGTATATAAGTCATTTGTGATGAACTCGCTGCAAATATGATTGATCACTGGTCTTCTTAGAGACTTGCTGAATGTGTCTGCTAGCTATTCACTAGACTTGACAAATTTAGTGGTGATGTTTCCATACTCCATCTTTTCTCTTTTTAAGTGTTAATCTGCCTTTCTATGTTTGTTCCTCTCATAAAAGACAAAATTAGATACAAAGTGTAATGTTGCCTTGTTGTCACATATAATGTGCATTTGAATTTTATTTTTTTTCAAATATAAGCTCTTTGTGGAGTTGTTTTAGTCATATGAGTTCACAAAAAATGCCATTGCCCTGTATTCTTCTTTTGTATTTGATCTTGCCACAAATTTTGTTTCTTACTTTTCCACAATATTAAATTACCACCAAGGAAACATTAACCTGAAGTGAATCGTGTATCGTTTGGTGACCCTACCTCGTTAGTGTTTAGAATACCTAACAATTTGAGTATTTCCCTTATTTTCTTAAATAAGGCCTTTGCCAAGAACATTCTTAATATAATTTAGGATTCGTAGGATTGCATGCCATTGATCTTGATTAGGAGAGTTTAAAGATTGACTAACTATGCTAATTGCAAAAGCTATATTAGGACGAGTCATACCGAGGTAATTTAGCTTACCAACCAATCGTTTGTATCTCCTAGGGTCAAAATAGCGTTCTCCTTGGTTAGGTACAACGTTTGTCCACAAACTTAACATTTAAAATCTCTATTTCTTCTAAAATGTCTAGAGCATATTTTCTTTGTGATATGACCAAGTGTGGAACTTCTATACCAATGAAATACCTTAAGTGTCCAAGATCTTTTGTTTGTAATTGTTGAGTAAGATATTGTTTTAGGTGAATAATACCCTCCTTATCACTATATGATAATAATGTCGTCCACATATATGAGGTACATACATCCTTGGGGATAATGTTGGTAAAATAGAGAATGATCAAAATCACTTCATATCATTTCAAATTGATAGATAATAGTTCGAAAATGCCCAAACCATGCACGAGGTGATTGCTTGAGGCCGTATAGGGACGTACCATATTAGAGAACTACCTTTAGCAACAACCCAAGAGGTTGCTCCGTGTTGACTTTCTCATCAATATCAACATGTAGAAATGCATTCTTGTTGTCAAGCTGAAACAGAGTCCACTAAAGTAAAGGACCTTCGATACTTAAAATAGTATTTTTTGGGCCTCTAGACAAATATTGGAAAACAAACTTAAACGAAGAAGACTCTCCTTTGGAGAAGGAATTCTACCAGCGATTGGTGTGAAAGTTAATCTACGTATCTCTCAATAGACCAGACATTACTCATAGTTGAACTGCAGTGAGTCAATTTATGTATTATCCTACCAAGAGACATGATGTTGTAAACCGGATTCTTCCCTACCGAAAGGGGACTCCTTCAAAGGGTCTACTGTTCCAGAAGATCGATTGAATGATTGAATACTTTGCTGATGCAGATTATCAGTTTCTGTGAAAGATACAAAGTCAACTACAGGATATTGCATAGAAGTGTGGGGAAATGTTGTGACATGGAGAAGTAAGAAGCATGTTGCAAGGAGTAATTAAGAAGCCTACTTGTTGCAAGGAGTAGTGCAGAAGCAGAATTTAGAGGAATTGATCAATGTGTCTGAACTTATTTGAATAAGTAGGTTACTAAGAGACCTATTTATTCCACTTGAACTCCCTAGGAAGTTGTACAGTGATACTAAATCAGCAATTGGCATAGTTCACAATCCTATTCAACATGATAGGATTGGATGAAGCATATGAAATTGAACGAGGAACCTTCAGCCTACACTATGTGCCAACCAAGTGACAAGAAGCTAACACGTTCACAAAATTACTGAAGTCACAATTTAATTTAAATGTTTCCAAGCTGGGAATGATTGACATCTATTCACCAGCCGGAGAGTGTTGTATTTAGTGTAAATTGTGCTGAAATTAAGGGATTATAATATGGACTTTGTTTAAATAGTTCTGAAGTCAAGGGGGTTATGATAATCCCAAGAAAATAATGATTGGCTGTATATTTGTAATTATTAGGAGAACATTGTCTGCCTATTTATAGAATCTGATTTGTAACTAAAGTTAAGGGGTTTATTACTTCTTATATTTCCTAATTTTTAGCTAACATAAACTCATCTGCTGTATATAATGTAGATTGGTTTCATAGTGAAGAAACATAGTATCTCTAAACCTTTTGTTTAAGAAAATATTCCAACAAAATTTATATTGGCATTGGAATTAATTCCCTTTGATGATTTTTGTTTTCAGCTTTAGAAGAATGGAGAAAGAGGAAGATGGAGAGGGCCAGACAAAGAGAATTGGAGAAAAATGGAACAACTTCTCATGCTTGACTTTTTATATTCTCTGATATCAAGTTAAGGTTGACACGCTGATTTAAATACATACTGGACAACTGTAGTGATTAGTGTACACTGTATAGCATCTTAAAAACTTCCATACATAGCTTATGTTATAAAGTGCATCTTTCTTACAAACTTGATTGGTAGTTTGATCTACCATTACTCATCTACTTTTGTTCTCTTTATATTTCAAAATTTAGAAATAAATAATTTACCCCATATCTTGATCTTGTTTGATTGTATCATGTTTTCACTGTTACTATAATATGTATTCTGATTTTTAGTTTCTCTGTTCATTTTCTTCTACTCACCCATTTATCAAGACGCTGTTCTAGTTTATTGTTACAAGAGAAACTCCAGAATATCTGGTGGATTCAGCAGTTGCATGCACCCGAAGAAATTTTACACTTTCATGTGTTTGATGAAAATTGTTTGGTACCCTTTATAGCATTTGTAGGTCAATGATAATTTAAATAGCTTGAATTTTCCCATGCTTGATTTAAGTTGTGTTGAATCAATTTCCTATGGACCACTTTTTTAACAAGTGGATAACAAAATAAACATGAGATTTTCCGTATACGTTTGCAGGATAGAAAAATAAGAAGAAAAAATGAAATTAGTTATAAGTTAAAATTATTTTATGTATGATCTAATACTAGTTTCTCTAAAATTTGATTTTTTTAATTTAAAATAAGTTAATTTTAGTTTGTAAAAGTATTATTTTATTTATTGTTTTTCTTTTCTAAAAGTACTTTTGAAGAAGATTCTTCTAAACACATTCAAGAAAGAGAGCTTTAAAATGATATTATTGTAACCATCTATTGACTTTTCTAATTATATTTTATATTTTGAATATGGACCAACACATTTGTGTTTTTGTTTTGCACTAGTCAGTAATAGTACAGTCACCGTGTCTATAAATCTTGGAAAATTCTTGAACCAAATAATATATTTAAGTTAATTTCATTTTTTTATTCATAATTTTCTCTTCTAGAAATTGTGATGGAGAAACTCATCAAAGATGCTCTGAAAAATGTGGTTGAAATAGGAGACCTACTAAAAGTAGTTAATCAAATTCCCTAACTATTTATACTTCGTACCAATAAAAATAATCGCAAAAAAATGTTGCTGAAATGCAAAAACGAAAATGATGCTGAGGTTGCAAACACAAGCACAAAATGGTAGGTTATGGTTAGTATGATAGCTATATATGCCTAACCAAGCCTGTGGCAAGCTTGTTCCAAATCCTTCACATTCAGTCAAAAAGTGTTCTCAAATGGAGAAAGGGTTCTGTATTTGGAAGAGTCAAAGTGAAGGAAGAGTGTTTGGTTGAATTGAGGTCGTAAAACCAAATCAGTTCAGTGCAAAGTGAGTAAAGATGGAAAAAAAATGTAATACATTAGTAACTTACTTTGGAAGTGATATCTTGTCCAAATAAAGCTGGCATCACAAAAACTGGTTGGCAACACCAAAGGTTAACATCTACTGTACTCAAACTCATCCCATCAAACATACCAGTTAGTTTGGTTTGCACTAAGCATGTTTTATGTCCTAAAGTTATTGATGTTGATTTTGTTAGTGGGTGTCTCAAAATTCTACCATCAAATTCATGAGCTAAATGATTAAGTGCTCCTAACTTTTTTATCATTCTTAACACATTAGAGTTTCTAAAATTTATCTTATATATTAGGAGTTTGATTTTAAGTTTAACTCAATACTAATTTGTAAAGTGGGATTTATCTACTTATATACTAAATTAATTTTATTTTTAGTTAATGTTAGATTTTCAATATAATTTTTCATATTAGGACTGATATATCTAATGTACAGGACTAACTATTTATCTATAAATAATTCGATAAATATAAAAACTCATGAAATCTTATTAGGATATATTTTTATATTATCTAAAAGAATAGATTTTAAATTTGATTCAATTTTATAAAATTAATTTATAAAATAAAATTTATATTTACTTATATATTATAAATTGATCTTACTTATAATATGAGATTTTATATTTATTATTTATTTTTAATTTAATATTATTTTTTCAATTTTTATAATTTGAAATAAAATCTTAATTTATATCATCTTGTGCTAACATTTTTGTCTAAACGTTGTCAAAATAAATATACGAAAAGATGTTTTAAAACATTTAAGTGGTGTATCATAAAATATGATAAGAATGTTAAAGAAAAGTAATTTATCATATAAAATATTTATGATTATTGGTCATTTAACAGAATAAAATAACTAAAGTAAATCATTTTTAAATTGAAAAAAAAATAAGGTAAAAGTTAAGCTTATTTCAAATTTGAAACAGTAACAGTACCCAGAGTATATATGTACACATGTGTGAAATGGGCACACTTAGAAACTCATTAAAAAATTTCTTCAGTGTCATAATTAATTTTCAAGTATCCAACTCTATGTAGTAGCTGTGGTGATCATATCTTTACCACCACCAAGCAGTATTTACTTTCACTTTCCTTTTTTCTTCCACAATATACTCTTTATTTATGCAGATTTCATTTAATTGGGTTTGAATGAAAAAATTAAAATTTTAATGAATTTAAAATGTTAAAAAGTTATTTTTGAAAAAATTGATTTGGATAAATCAATTTCAATTTTTAAATATGTATTATTGAAATAAAATTAACAAGATAATATCAATAATCTGGAAGTATAAAATATAGACAGTTTTTACATCAATTAATAGAGAAGATAAATAGAGGAGAAAGAAAAAAAAAATTGTAACAACCGTATAACAATAATAATTTTAAACTAAAATAACATAAAACATTCATAGTTAAATAATATAATATACAAAACATTTTCTCATTTATATAGACATACAAATTCTTAATTCTTAAGGAAGCTTGCACTTATATTATAAACTATGGAAATGTCTTATTTCTAGTTAATCTTGAATCTCCAACACATCAAGAAATGAAATTTAAGTTTAACTCAACTTTACAAATCAGCTTTTAAAGTGAGGTTTGCATATGTATGTATTATAAGCTATTAAAAGGTCTTATCTCTAGTCGATATGAGATCTCCAACACTGAGCAATGCACATACAAAACTTTCATCAATTCCGAATACATTTACTATCATGTCTTAAAAAAACAATCATCACAGTAAAAAGTGATCAATAGTATGAAATAATCGAGATATATATCAATAAAAGTTATGTAAATTTTACATAATTTTTTTAATAAATAAACAAATCATACACTAACTTATCTATTATCTTCCAAAGACATAAAAAATAATTGATATAATAAGACTCATTAACTTAAAAAAAATTATATTTAAGTTATACTTGATATTCACATAATCCCTTATATTTTTTATTTATTTATTAAGAATAATAAGAAACTTATTTATTCATTAAGAATAATAAGAAACGAACATAATATTCAATCACTATTTGAATCTCTTCATTCTTAAAAGCTTTATAAAGAATATTGTTTGTGTTTACTTAATAAATTAGAGAAGATTACATAAATCTTGTCTACATTAAAAGACATTATCCTTTTTTTAGTGAGCAAATTTGTGATTTGTTGATCATGTTTGTATAATTTATTTATTTAGTCAAGAGTAATGGTTTGCACAAAAAAAAGATATTTAGATTATTAGATTATTAGTTAGGAGTAACTACTGTTTACAAAAATACTTATTTTAAATGTGCTAGCCAATAGTGACTACATTTTAAAAGAATATTCAATTTTGGTCATAAGTAGTATGTCAAATAATATTTGTTTTAGTCAATAAAAGAATATTCAGTTTTTAATAAGAGTAATTGTTTGTCAAAAATATTTGTTTTAAGTCAAGAGTGATTGGGTTTCAAACAATACTTTTTAGTCAAAAATGATTATGTGTCAAAAAATACTCATCTTAACTAGAGTGAATACATTCTAAAAAATACTTAAAGGATTAATCAAGAATGACTATATTTTCAAAGTAATTAAGAGTCACTGTGAACTCAAATAATACCTACAACAACAATACTAACTTGTAATTCACATCAATAATTTAAAAAAACTGAATATGTTAATTGATAATTAAAGATAATATACTTTGTAAAAAAAATACAAAAATATTTATAAACTTCTATCTTTTTTCTTATATCCTTTAATTTGCATATTATTACTATCTGCCTAACTTAAGAGACATAAAGTTATTATGAGAATCCGTTTAAAAAGGTTTTAAATGAGTAAATTGATTAAATTAGAAAGTTATGTTTATTATATTTCATCAGAGATAATATAGATTGTCATTAATAACTCAGTTATCACATAAAATTATGGTCTTAGTAATCAAAAGACAACATTCATGAAAGATTTTAAAAAGTTATAAAAACACAATCTACTTTTCTTTAGAGTGTGTTTTCATGTTTTTTACAAGATGATATTCTTGCATTACTATAGAGATCTTCTACTTGTTAAATAAATATTAGAAAACTTTGCTTGATCTAACCAAATCTTAAAACACTAAGATTAAATTGCAGCAAGATATGAAATATATATGTGGATCTTCTTCAATAATATCTTGTGAAACAACATTCCAGGTGAAGAAGCACACTCAAAGAAATCCCATATCTATATTGATGATATTCCATTAAGAAAATCTTGAACGTGGATACAATGATATAATTAACATCTGCGTCACTTTTACTGTAATCAGCTAAAAGATATAAAAAAACATTTAATTATTGGCTTCACGCACTCTAGTGAGAATCCAACTCAACATAAATATCAAGCTACATTTCAGTGGGTTTTGTCCTGGAGTTAACTCGGTCTAGTTTATGATGGAAGAACTCGCATATTAAGAAAACATAATTCGAAATACGTTATTTAATTTTGTGAGCTTTTCTATTTCAAATAAATTTAAATACTTTATACAAAAGTTTACTCCAAAATTATTAAGCAACTCCAATGGAGTTATTTATATAAAAGTTGCTTAATTAGTGAAATATATCATTGGATTACGTGATATGGAAATTCTTATGCAAGTATACTTACTAAAAATTTATGCTGTAAAGGAAAAATACTACTGAAATTATATTTTAATTATTAATTCACAGGTTAATTCTATGATTGATAAATTAAATTAAATATTAATATATATTAACAATATTAGCGTTAGAATGAGTTTGCAGGTAGGTGTTTAAATCTACATAATATTATAGAATCCACAAAATTAAAATAAATAACGTAACTTAATTTGATAAAATTTTATAATTGATCTTACACATTAATTTTTAATATACATTTTCATTAATCATTTCAATGTCACTTATTAACGTAAATACAAATAAACTCTTATAACTTGTTATAATGATAAATTTTATTTAGATATTATTATAAAGTTTAACTTCAAACAATCTTAAAAAAAACTCTAGAAAATATATTAATTATACAACTCAAATTAATTTTAAGGGATGATTGTCAAAGATCCTTATTAATAAATGGTTTTCTAGAAACACTAGCCATGCCAGAACATCACTCTATCCATGTTAAACAATTTGAGCCGAAAGACAAATTAAGATGACCCCACAACATCCTAAACCTTGATCATAATCTACTTTGAAAAGACACCCAAAAGGATCAAAATATTATAAATATACATATCAAATTATGAACAACACAAGGAATCACATGTGATCCTCTCTCATTTTTTCTTTTAAATTAGTATATATATATATATATAGACAGACACATACACACACTTTTCTGTTAAACAACTTGTTTTAGTAGAACTGGTATACATGTAATAGCCGTGCTTTTGAAAACGGATTAAATTTTAAATTAGAATAAAATTTGGATTAATCATAGTTTGGTTGTGAAGATGTTAGAATTATTACTTAGTTTTTTACTAATTAATATTACACACACATTACTTGTTGAATCTACCAGATATGAAAGGAAGTGGGAGATTAATAATAGGGTTATCAAAGTGGCGTTCAACATTTTTTTTTTTTTTGTTGCTGATTAATGTTTTCACTTTTTATTATGATATTATTATATTTTTTTTCTATAGTATAAACATTAATAAAAATAAACCAATACGTAAATTGGTGAAAACATTTTAATTGAAAATAAATTATTTCAACTAAAAGTATATAATTTTTTGTGGAGCTTTTTTAGATTAACAATTTGTAAAAAAAATCAATTTAAATATATTAAAGTAATTTTAAACTTACACGAAAACCGAATTTATAAATTAACTTCATCTACTGAAAACATTTTTGTTAGTATATCAAAATTCACACATTTATTGAAATAACAAGAATTGAAAGATAAGAAAAAGTTATAACTAGATTTTTAAAGAAAACATATGCTTAAATTAAATTCTAAATATCTTAGAAGAAAACTTAAATAAAAGAAAAAATTAAACTTTAGGAAAAAATAAAAAATAAATTAACAATAAAATTGAAAGTGTAAGTAAAATTATAATAATTATGGTAATAATAATTACATGAACAGTAAACGTAATGAATAAACGAAAATAAGATTATCAAAGAGAAACATAAATTTGCATTAGAAAACCATAAAGTTACTCACACTCTCTTTCTCATTATATATAAACAACTTTTTGACAATTATTTTCCTATTTAGCATCTGTACTATGTTTTGTCGAAATTTCATTCATCATGAATGGTACTAAAATACATTCATTTTGACAGTTGTAGTGTTCATCTATCTCTTAACTTCTACTTCCATCAAATTCATGGACGTAACATCCTTCTTTGTTTGATAAGTACCTCTTAATTTTATTTTCAATTCATTAAACTCCATCTCCGATTTCATTTTAGAAGTAACTTTAGTATCGATAAAAAGACTTTTCTCCATTTAATCTTCGTAATCTCAATTCAACTTTATGGCAATTGGATAGCTGTTAATTATAGATTGGATTTAGGAAGATTTGGTTGATTTTATTTTTAGTTCTGTTTTAGTTTGAGATTTTATTTAACTAATTTTGTTTTAATTTGAGATTTTGTTAGATATTTGGTTTTAATTAGTTTTATGTTGCAAAGAATGGATTTTGTGAAAATTTAGATTCAAACTAAAAGAAGAAAGAGGACGGGTGCAGAATTAAAGGAAAAATGGGCGTAAGTGACTTTTCGCTGGAGCGACGAAAATAGTCTGGGCTAAAAATCCAATTAAAGTTGTTATGAAATTAGAGTGCAAATCATGAGATAAGGGCTCAAAGTAACCGACTGCAAAGGGCAAACATTATAAAAAGAGGGATAGATCAATGAAAATCATTCATCACGTATGATCTCTCATTTGTGGAAACGCTCTCCTAGTTGTCCTGATTAGGATCTTTCTTTTCCTCTTCTTTTGTATTTTCATGACTACCATGAGTAGCTAATTTTCTTCTTCTTGGGATTTGAATGTAATTTTTCCACTTCAAATGTACTTTTGATATTTATTTGATATTGTTTTATTCAATTTATCTTTGTTTAACGTTTTATATTAAATTGTCATACTTTAAATTTCTCTTTGTGAGTGAAAAACACTTTTTGGAATTAGAACCAAACATTAAACATTAATGCATTACATTTATAAGTTTAAGTTTAGGAATGAATTATAGAGTAATGACTGCATATAGCAACTGATCTTAATGCTAATTAAATTTATAATAAATAGAAGTCAGAAAATTTAGTTTATAAAATTCAATGACAAAGAAATCAGGTTGAAAAGTTTTTATTTGGGCAGATTGATAATTGGAAAAGACAAATTTGGTTAAGAGTATATGAGAATGGAGAATATTATTATTCAATCCCAAGACTTTTATTACTATTAATTTTATCTCTTTTAATTGTTTTCTTGTTACCATTTCTTCAACAAACTCATCATTATTAATTGCTCGTATTCACCATCTATTGATATATATATTTGGTTTTCAAACTCCGTTATTTGTGGAAAGGATACTCATCTTATCTATTATACTACTTGAGGACTCAGTACACTTGCTGATAATCCGTTAACACAATTTTTATCAACTAATCAAAATCGATTTATTACCAATACAACATAGTTTGGTTCTTCAATGAATTTTAACCTTATCGACAATATTTAACCATCTACAACAAAAACTCCCAAGAGAATATTAATGGAAATATTAAAAAAATTAACGTTCTCTTCTCACATACTCCTTCAACCTTTGTTTTTATTGTTATGTAGTTGGTGATTCTTTTCTTAATATATATATATATATATATATATATATATATATATATATATATATATATATATATATATATATATATATATATAT
>Ga0099825_1000736_pt1 | contig 37577 bp, 18 predicted proteins | sample SiratroredBW_FD_76838 | JGI IMG/M metagenome (GOLD analysis project Ga0099825, IMG submission 76838) | Root nodule microbial communities of legume samples collected from California, USA - Siratro red BW | ecosystem: Host-associated > Plants > Roots > Nodule | place: USA: California | collected...
AAAAAAAAAAAAAAAAAAAAAAAAAAAAAAAAAAAAAAAAAAAAAAAAAAAAAAAAAAAAAAAAAAAAAAAAAAAAAAAAAAAAAAAAAAAAAAAAAAAAAAAAAAAAAAGAACGAGATTACAATTTGAAAGTAAATGCCAAATATCATGAAGCATTTCCTGACCCCGTATTAACCGAAATTTCCAGTGACGGCAAGTAAAAATGGAAGCCATGCTAAGTACTTACTCACGATCCTCAGGCCACCAAACTTTGACCCGTAAACCAACAAGGTTTTCACCATATTCCTTCACATCAGACTCCTGGTACAGGAAAAGATAATTAGCAATCAAAGCAAGAATACAATGAAACTTCTCGAATTAGCAAGACCAAGCTACATAAAGGATTTTCACAAAGCAAAGGTTCCCTTAGAAATATATCATGGAAGTTCCAGAATCATAATTTAAAAATTCAAAGGGAAAAGGACATACATTTTCTTTTCCTGAACTGCGTTTCCTTTTCACATTTGTCCTGGGAGTCTCCTCTGAACTTTCATCTTTAGTTGATTTTGTACCAGACCTCGGAGAAGAAACCACTTCCTATATAATTGAAATTGATGCAGAATAAATCATGCAGCAATAATGATAATATACAGAAGTAAACACTGTATAAAGCGTGAAAAATACCCTGTCCACATCCATAGCAGTTGATTTTGCTAGATCTGTTTCAGAGTTAGCTTTCGGCCTCCCTCCCTTTTTCTTGTCCCCAATCTGCTTTGAAGAGGATCCCCCACTACCCTTTTTGTTTTCATCTAATTTCTTCACTGAATGCTTTTTAGTATCTGCATCATTTGCTGCCCCACTTCCCTTTTTAACTGAATCTACAGCACTAGTTTTTTTCACAGAGTTCTGACTGAGGGCCTTTTTCATTGACCGCCTTGCAGGTTTGGCTTCTGAATCACTAGCTCCTCCAGACACCTTAGAAACATCCTCTCGAGCCACATCTTTTATGGGGCCGTCCTTCTTTTTTGTTCGTCCATGTTTCTTCATTCGATTTTCATCATGGAGGCTCCCACTTGGCGGAGAAACAACTTCAGATTCATTGTTGCATGCCTTTGGTGATGAAGTCTTAGCATCAATTTCTTTGTTGTTCTCTGAAGGTCCTGCTGCTTCAACAATATGCTCCTCAAGAGGGGAACTGCGTACTTTCTTGATGTTGCTTTCATAGTTGAGCATTTTCTCAGTTTCCTTATCATTCGGAGCAACTTGACCCTTGGAAAGTTTAGCAGATTTAGTTGAAGAGCTTGATTTCTTCCGTCGTCTCTTGGTAGATTGTTCTGGCTTATTTTTACTATTATCAACCTTTTCAGGGTCTAAATCATTACACACCTCATGACCAGATATATTCAACCCTTCAGATTGATTAGAGCAGTCAGCATCCTCTTGCTTTTTAATGGACTTAGAATCAGCTAAAGCAGCATCTTCTTCAACACCATTGCTCATGACCGACTTTGGAGATATATTTACATCAGGATTTTCTTGTTGAGAGGGTGTAACTTCCCTTGGATCCTTTTCGTCTACCTGATAAAACCGCAATCAATATGTTCCAGAGTTCAATTCTGGACAACAAAACTCTAGAGCCACAAGATATGCAAAAAACAAAAGCATTAAAGTGGGGCCATACATGTGTTGACTCCTCACGTGGTTGTTTTGCCAACTCACCCTTATCTTCCTGAAAGATATCAATATGACAAAAGTAAAGTTTCAAGAATCTCTTATCATGAAATGTTTCAAATATTAATTGACAAATGATCGACAGAAAACTTACCACGCACTCACTAGTAACACATGTATCATTTTTCTCTACGGTATCAGATGTGTCTTGGCATATTTTAGAAAGTACCAAACTATAATCACCCATAGGTATACCCAAGGATTTCACTGCTTGAACCAAATAGGGTTTAAGCTTGGTTGCACAATTTTCAAGAACCCTTTCAGCCAATTTTTTGGCAACTGGAAAAGCTTCCTAGATCACAATGATTATCAATGTCAAACCAATGATAAAATTAGAACAAAAGCAAGGTTCAATTTCAAAATCACAATCAACTTAAAAGAATGAAAGTGAAACTGCCAAACTACAACCTCGTCATCTTTTTTAACTCTGGCCAGAAGTGTAGACAGCAGGTCTAAGGATATGTCTTCACTTTCCTCTAGAACAAGGGTCATAATTGTTTCCATGGATGAAAAAACATTTTCTGGATGATGTTCCCTGAAATTTATAAATAGACCTGATTAGAACAATGTTCCCCATCCCCAAATTAGGAATTTCCAACTGTCTAAAAAAATGCATTGGTATACATGAACTATGTTGCACAGCTACAAGCATGAGCATTGGGTTTAATAATTTTTAAGAAAATCAGGATAAAGATTTTATGTTAAGCGCAAGATAATTATATTTATACATGGATTATTTTTATTAACTTGTTTGTTGGTCTTCAATCTCATGCAAACGTTATTGAAAAAGAATAAGTATAGCCAAATTTAAAGAACTTTTTTCATTACCCAGAGAGAACATGTACAGAAGGAAACTGAAGATAAAGCCAGTCAAGTTCTAATATGAAGGGTCATAACATATATTTATCAGACTGTCAGTATCCACCAGAGGTAAAATATGTATATGGTCCAATTTAAAGTATTTTTCTAAAATTATATTTAAGGAAGTAGAATTACAAGAGACAAAAGGTACCTTATTGCTTTAAAGAAATGCTGAAACATCTCCAAAATCAGGGCATCACATTCAAGATCCAGCATTACTACACATGATCTGACTTTTGCAACAGTTTCAAGAATTGAGGTCCTCTTTGCATATGATCGACTTAACTTATCATGTAGATTTTCAAATGAAGATACTATTACTTGAAAGACCTCCTGTAAGAAAATGTCATAGGTGAAATTCAGATTGATCACAGATTTACAGATTTTATTTTGTTAAAAGTATTATAATAACAAGTCCATTCATATATTCTAGTAGAACAAATTATGCACACCTTCATTTGATCATCATCGTAAGGAGCATCAGGTGCAGTGATTCTTGTTATTTCACTGATGCAAGAGGCAACTGCGACTTTGACATCATCATCTGAGTGCCTCAATAGTTTGTCTGCAATCAATGCTTTCAATGATGGAGAGAGTGCAATTTGCATAGAGTTTGAAGGTGACTGTTCAACCCTTGATAGGAAACTCTCTACTTGCTGCAGGGCAAGCGAAAAAAATAATATGTAAAAATCACAACAACGTATGTATTACTTTGACCAACAATCAGAGGAATTGTTCACCATCACCTCAGTTCAAAGTTCAAAATCGTGATATACTCTAATTTTTTAGATATTTAACCCCGGGCAGTTGAATTGAGATACAAAATTATGTATGGAGAGGTTAAATTTTGAATTGTGAATAATTTTATATAATCATTCATAAGATTCATACACATTAAAAAATGTACCGAAGATAAGACATATAAACATACAAATATACAATTAATAACAACCACAGGAAAAAAAAAAAAAAGTGGCTGTATGTATATTCAGCAACATAACCTCTAAAAAAAACACTAATACTGCTGTATAAAATTCCTATAACAATGGGTATGTGCTACTAAACAGATTTTGCATTATAGCCATTCAAAAAATAAGTGTTGTTGTTGTTGCTACTTCATAGTTACTGCAGACTATGTTTGTTGCTATTATTGCTACACATACTAAACAGCCTCAAAAACAAAAAAAATCTATCCAAATCATTCATATTTTGTCCTCTTCCTCTCCAAGATCTACATCACTCAAGTCATCTTCATCTTCTATTAAAATTTTTTCCCCTTCATCAATGTCTTCAACTTCTTCCTCATCTACTACGGATTTTCCACTTTTATTGGTCTTGGCATTTAAGTTTCTAGGATCTATACGAGCAAAGAAAAACAAATAAGCTCTAGTTCTAGTTTGAATATTTAAGTTCCAATTTCTAAACATTCTAAGTATAAATAATTACCTCTCTTCATATTTTTGCTTGGAGCTCCATCTTCAACATCAAAATACTCATGTACATTCATCCATGAGGAATCATTAGGGAAGCAAGGATTTTCTTTTTCAGTGATCCCTTCATCATCCGATTCAATACCTCACAAACATGTAATCACAGGCTTCCCCCTCTCTTCACTACGCTTTTGCCTCATCTTAAGTTGAAGATTGTACTTCACATACACCAGAGTATTTAATCTTTGTTGTTCCAATCTATTTGTTCTCTTAGTATGCACTCAAGATGCTCCAGTTCCTTTCACACCCCATTGCACTACATGTGAGACTCAAAATTTTCGTGGCCACCTTTTTGTAATTATAATGTAATTATAAATTTATAAGTCATATAAAAATGGAAATGAGTAATTTAATTATCAGGTTGTTTGTTTATTTCTAGTACCTATCACTATGTCTATTCCAAAAAGCCCCTTAGCTCCCTTGAACTTTCCAAGTTGTTGATTAATTGCAACTCTTGTTCTTGCAGCCAAGACATTCTTTGAAATGTAACCAACCAACAACTCACTATGCACGATAAAAAAATAAGTTTGTGAGAACAAGGAAGATAGTGGTGTACTTAGTAAATTTAGATGTAATTAGCTTACTTATGATTGAGACAATAGGCTGTGTATGGAGAAGCCTATGTAGTTGTGATTTCATCTAGTGTCAACAATTTTCCACACTTTTTTGTATGTTGTTTCTTTCTTTTGGAAATTTTCAACAATTTGCTCCTTAGCTCAATCCATTGCTTCATAAATGGATCGCATGGCAGGTTTTGCATCAACATCTACAAACCTCAAAACTTTTACAAGTGGAACCACACATTTTAAGCAGTATGTGATTGATCTTCAAAATCTACCATCACTCAACACTAGATTTATCACTTGCTTAGCCTCAATTTTAGTAGCATGTGGACTAGTTGTCCGTTCCTCCGAAGCAAAGATTGATCTAAGAGCATTTTTTTGTTTCTTAATACAATTTAATGTAAAAGTAGCAACATGTGTGACAAATAGTCTTGCTAATTACCTTCTATTAGAGTGCTTTCTATACAAATTAATAACCCATGTGTGCCTATAAATATAAGTAGTGATTTTCTTAGCATTGTGATGGTGTTGTACGAAAGCTCTCCAGTGTCCTCAAGAACTAGATAAAGACAATAATGAGATGCACAAGGGGACCAAAATAATTTGATTCTCTTTTCCATTAACATTCTCCCAGTTGCAACAAGGTCAGAAGCCTCATGTAACAACTTGGACAACATGCTTCACTCCAATTTCACCCACTATGTTGTCCAACAACTCATACATTTTTTTCCATCTTTTATCACGTCACTAGTATGGACTATTTACAAGAACATTAGTGAGTGATTTTCCTTTCCCATCCGTCCAACCATCACACATCAATGTGCATCCCATTTCTCCCTGACACCACTATATTTTTCTAGACATTTTTGGACATTATCAACAGCTTTTCTCAAATAGGAAACCCTCACCTCATGATAAAAGGAGAACTTCTTACAAGATTAAATGGCAATGCATTACCATAAATGTTGTTGCAAACTTCTTGGATTAGATCTTCTCTATTCTATAAAATGCATTGATTGTCATTTGTAGGAGAGCATTGGTAAAAAGTGCTGGTCTTTCACACCACTTAATTATGCACGCAGCTGTAATTTATAATATAAGCTAAATGATCCAACAAAATAACACCCACGGAGCAGAGAAGGCAATCAAAGCGAAAAAAAAAAATGCAACAAAAATCTCAAATCCAACACCTGACTACCATAGATTTATGTTAAGATCAGATATGATAGACAATGTTGTATACAAAAAGACAATTCAAAAAGAGGAACACAACCAGTTACGTAAATATAAATTTCAAATTTCCAGAAATGGTACATTTGGCCACTAAAATAACAAAAAGAAACTAGTGACAGAAGATTATTGATAATTTAATGTGTTAACACAACCTGTTGTACCATATCAATATTAATCCACATTTGTGATATAGTTTCTTCCTTTATAATGTATCTTTTTAAAAAATTGTATTCACAGAATCATGCAGTGTGGAGCCAATATATGAAAAATATGCCACAGTATTAGTTTACTTTTTACTATCCATCAATTCAATACTATTAATACACTATTAAATTGCCAAAGCAAGAAAATTTATTTAGCCTAGTGAGTGAGTATGATTGTATCAAATATTTTCTGTGATAAACTAATTAAAATGTTATTGCAAAACATAGTTAACTTACAAAGGAACAGGAATAATTAAAGAGATAATTAGTTATTTTTTTTAATATTTTGATATTTCTTTATTGGATACCTAAAGAAGTCTTTCTCTAGTTCCACAATTTTATATCGTTCTTTATGGTTTGTCTAAGGTGAACCATAGACTAAATCATATCCATTGATACGGTATATTTAATAATAAATGGTTCAGATTATATAAAGGGTGATATTTCTTAAAATTAAACTTCACTGTGGCCAATGATTTCAGGATCATCAACATTTGTTTCAAGAAGCACGAAGAGCACCTTGTCACTTACAAGAGAGGAAGTTCAAAGAATCAAATCATTTTCTTTCTAGTAAGTTGTCTTGATAAATGGTTTTGTAAGGATTGCAAGGTGATTCCAAGAGGGAGCCTTACTACACAACATAAAGATTATGTCCATGAAGTTTGTCCTGAAAACCAGAAACCGAAAACATAAAAAGCTACCAATCTAAGTATCAACAGGTGCCAATTTAAGTGAAATAGTTATTTAACTTTAAGCAAAATATACTGGAGGAAGGTAATTAGGAATCACTTGGTAGTGCTATCTTCAAGTGGGATGAAATGTCTAAGAAAATAAGGTTACGGATTTGGAGCAAGAGATTTAGGTCCGAGAGATACAGAATTTTGGTGGTGGAATGAAAATGTCAAAGACACTTTAAATAAAAAAATAGAATGCTCTAAAATCTTACAGGGGTGCAACAATACAGAAAATTGGAAAGCTATAACATGTTAGGAATGAGACAAAAAAACAGTGTATGAAGAACCACCTACAAGCTTTTGGAAGAGTTATACAAGAGATTTGGATTAAGTAAGAATGTAAGATGTATCAAGTAAAGTTTGGTGAAGTCACGGTATACAAAAGAGACAAAGGAATTAATTTTATAAGGTTTTCAATGATGGAAAAGGATTGATTCCTAGCACAGAAGAACTAGAAATACAAGAAAATGAACAGAAACAATAGAATTCGAATTGGAAAAGTAATGGAGACCCATACAAAGAATAAATAATGGCAAAGTAGTCACATCAAATTGTATACTTGTTGAAGTTTGAAAGTCTGTGGGGAAAAAAACAAGGTATCATTTTCTCACAAAGCTTTTAACAAGATTTTGATATCTAGGAAAATGTCAGATGAGAGGAGGAAGAGCACTTTGGACCTGTATTCAAGAATAAAGGAGATATTCATAATTGTGCTAATTATAGAGGTATAAAACATATGAGTAACACTATGGTTAAGGGTGATTGACCATAGAATAAGAGGCAGGGCGAGGTTTGTAAAGAATCGGTTCAGTAATTTACTAGGAAGGTCTACAACAGAGGTCGCTGGAAAATGCACCAAAATACAAAGAAAAAGGCGTATGGTTTTTGTTGAGTTGGAAAAATTTATGACTACGCAGCAAGAAAAGTGCTGTGCAGAAATTTGAAAATGAAAGGTGTTAGAATGGCTTATTTTGTTACACAAGACATGTATGTGGGTAAAGTTGTAAGAACACCTAGATGTGAGACTAACGATTTTCGTAGAAGAAATGAATGGTATTACATTAGGGCTTACTTGTTTAATCTTATCGTGGATGAGCTAGCAAGGGACATACAAAAGCCTGTTTCTTTGTGTGAATGATATTGACTGAGAAATCAAGGAAGCAACTAACTCTAAACTTAAACTTGGGGACAGACTTTGGAAATAAAGGACTTTCGCTTAACTAGGAACATGATAGTGTATAGGCATTGTAATTTTAGGGAGACAAGAAGAATCTCTTGTAGAAGTAAAATTGTGAGCAGATGTCATGCCATGGGTTTCTTAGTTCAAATATATGGCATCAATACTACAAAATCATGAGCGACGTCACACCTAGGATGTTAGGATACAAACAGGTTATTTGTGACTAAAAAAACCACCTACCAACTCAAGTACAAATTTTGTCATATTACTGTATGTCCTGACAATGCTCTATGGTCACGAATGTTGGACTTTACAAAAACAAGAGATAAAAGTCAGAGTGGCATAAATGAGAGTGTTATGATGGATATGAGGTTACACAAGAAAAGACAAAACACAAAATGGCCATATATGAGAGGGATTAGTATGGCACCAATTAAAGAAAAGGTGACAAAAAACAGAGACTAAGGTGGATTAGACGTGTATAACAAGGCTCTGGGAGATAACAATGAGAATAGTAGATTTATGGATTTTAGGTCTGGTGAAGATCGGGAAAGGGAGGCCAGGAAGGAAACTAGAAAAATTAGCCACAGTGGATCTTGTGGAAAATAATATCTTTGAAACTTTGATCTTAGTGGTTGTTGTTGCAACACATTCTCCTTGCAAATCTTCTGACATTATTAAATTTCACACAGAATCACTGGTCACCATTAGCCCAAGCTAGCTCCACATGAAATCTCCAAAGCCATCATTGATAACTTTCATGCCCTTGTGATAAACACCCAAAGTACAGCAACAAGCCAAAAATGTCAACATATTCAACATCAAATTAACAAAATGGGTGAAGGGTGAGCCTTCCTGGATCTGGTGTAGAGGAAGCAAATTGCAGGGTGCTCCAATAATGTCAACCATTGCTATGGTGTGCAACCCCCATGCCACAACCACTAGCACCAAGCCAATATTCCCTTAGACCTAATGTCACTGTTGGCAGCATTCCAAACCCTCCCTCCCAATCTCAACACAACCAATAATTCAATCAATTGACAAAATCTGAACAAAGCCTATTTCAAGACATAATTCAATTTCATACATCCATGACTAAACAATCAAGAAAATTGATGTTGATTATAATCAATCCCAGCATATTAATACACCAATCATCACTTACCAATTAGAACTCCATAACTTTAAGACATGCAATAGAGGAAACAGCGTATATATGCTATATTATTATATTATATATACTATATCATTATATTGTCTTATATTAGAATATCCGTTAAATCGATACATAAACGCTATAACAATTATCCCATTACAGCCAACCCAATCTAGGTATCATAATAACAATTTGGCATCAAACATTCCATGCACTCGTCCTTTCATCAAAATCTCACAAAAACATCAAAGTCAATCAACCTCAGCGGTCAGATTGCGGGAATAAAGAATGTTAAAGACATGCATCAAATAATCAAAAAAACAAACATCGCGAGCAAGTGTTATAATAACTTTTGAAAGGGAAGAAGCCTTATTACGTCTAGGAGTGAGAGAAGCTCCTCCACGGATGACGGAGGATCTGCGAGTTTGTTGCCGGCTTCGAGAAGTTGCTCCTCCAATTCTTTATCTGTTGTCGCCATTATTGGTTGCGTGTTTCTGCTTCTCTCCCTCTTGATCTTTCACAGACTCAGGCTGCTTCACTTCATTTGGTCTATCAAACCGTTCCAGTCCAACCCGATTTGAGAGTAGATGTGGATGGAACAAGGAAATTAGGGTTTTTTCAATTATTTTTCTTTTCTTTCCCCCTTTTCCTTGCCAGAGATGAGAAACTGAATAGAGAGAGAGTGCCAGATAATAAAAAAACTAAGAGAGGGACTAAAGTTCCTTCTTTAAAAAAAAATTGGAGAGAAAAATTTCTGATAAATTCGATGTATCATGTACAAATTTACTATTTTCCCATTCCTACCAAATAATGATTCTATCCCAACAGAACACAGAATAATAGTAACTTATTTATTTATTTTTATAATGTAATGTAGTGGAGGATACTAATAAGTTATTTTATATATTTTAAAATTAAAGTTTTGTTTAAATAATAAAATTACATTATTATTTAGTAAAATGAATACAGAAATTAAATCATTGAAAAATAATTTTTTTACAAAAAAAAAAAAAACATTTTTAGAAGAAACATCACATTTTTAAGATTGTTATAAACTTCCTTAAAAGATAAATAAGGAAATATATTTTTAAAATACTAAACCATGTTACAGTAAAATAATTTATGCTAGTTCGAATAAGGAGAATAAGTATTTAGAATACTGTGGAATCAGTATGAGACTTTTTAAAATATTCAAAATATATTGATAATGATTAAGAAATTAACATTAAATTTATCTTCATAAATACTGATATGTAATCATAATTGAAAATATTAGTAGCAATGAAATTAATAACATTAACTAAATTTATATTTATTTCTTATTTCTTTTTTTCACCTAAAAATAGTTGACGTGAAATAATAAAATTAATAACATTGACTAATGTTATATTCTTTTCTTATTTCTTCTTTTCTTTACCTAAAACTAGTTGGGTTAAAATTATTTTAAAAATATATCGTTTATTTATGTGTCAATATTAAATAATAACATAAGAAAATTCTAATATCAAAAACATTGTGATCAAGTTAACTGAAAAATGAAAAATGAATAAATAGTAAATCACACTTGACTAATTTACTTAGTCAAATATTACCTTATGCAGAAATTTCTAAATCGATGTTTAGAATATAACCTTTCACAATATATTTAAAAAAAAAATAGTAACTCTGTATCAGTTGTGTTAGATCTTGTTGGTAAATATGTATTTTCATATAATCTAAGTTGTCATTTTTTTTCTGTTATTTGTGCAGCTTTTTTCTTATAAACTGAAAAGGACATATAGTAAATGATAGCTGGGAGTGTTAACTAGTCAAATACAAAATTTATCAATAAGAAGTTTTGAGGATTAGTATAAGAGATATAAGTAGCATTTCACTGAGGTTTTAATTTATCTTCTCAATATGATTTTTTTTTCTTATTTTTTTTTTTTTGTAGCCAAAATTTATTATTGTGTCACTCCCAGACTTTTAGATGAGTATAAGTTCCATTTTCACCAAACCTTATTGCAGACCAATCTAATCCACTCCTATCAGAATAAGTTATTGTGTTTTAGACATATAATAATTCAAAAAAACTCATCTGACATAAACCATAGACAAAATTCACAATGTTGGATTAAATATTGTAAGTCATACAGATTTGTAAAGAACATAGCGCTGAGATTAACAATACCTTTTTGAAAAGAAGAAAGTTTTTATTTTGAATTTTAGAAAATCATTTCGTATGTTATTAATACATAACACTAACACTTCTTATTTTATTTATATTTAACTTTGCATTTTTTTCACAGTATATTTGTTTTCGTATTTAAAATATATTTTAACATAATAATTTAATTAATTCAATCATACATTTCATAACTAATTATTTATATTTACAATACAGTTTAGAATTGAGTCGCAACATAATTTTTTATATCTTATTAATCTATACCATTATAAAAAGAGATAAATCATTTTATCTATATCATTATTTAATCAGACAAATTTATTTTTTAATAAACAAGAAATAAATCAATAAAAAGATATCAAGTGTTATAAATCATCAGAGAAGAACAGGCCAAGAACATAGTTGATGATGTAGATTATTCTAGTAATAAATCAAAATACAATATCATCCCATTAAGAGATGTTTAATATATTTAAAGGACCAATTAAAATATGTATACTTTTTATATTGTCTACATTATTAAAATCACCTAAAAGTGTAACTTGCATCTACAATTAATTTTTCAACCATTGGTAATCAAAAATGCTGATAGCTACTTCCCACCAATGAAGCCATGTAAAAAAATATGCTTACATTGTCAACATTCATAACTACTTCATAGAAGTAAATGCTGGTCATAACAAAACCAATGAAAATGGAAATATATTAATGTGTCCATACAATAATAGGATGAATATAAAAATTTACATAAAAATAAGCATTTGAATGGGAGCTTGCATTATTCAATGATCTATGACTGCCAAAAAAAAAAGTTATAGCAACTTACAAATATTCAACATGTGTGTAGGTTACATTTAATATTAATATTTCCTCACCAACAAACCAGATTAACCTTTTAGAAGTTTTCCTTTCAATAAGGTAGTCTTCAGGGTTTCTAGTTTTGATTTTCCACTTCTGAAAGTTTCATGTTTAGACTTGACAGAGGATTTTGGTGTGTTAGTTTCATCATGGTTCGATTCAATTTATTACTATTTTTTTATCAGCTCCATAGCTGCAAATTGATGTAAACAACTTACATATTAAACACTGAAATAGATTAATTGATAGTCACCAATCTTCTGGAAGAAGGATCATCTTTCCTTGCTTGTTTGACTCACCAACACTTATTTTCCCTTTATTTTTCGGATCCGTGAAATGCAATGTGAAAAACAGTGAAAAACAATAAATATATATATATATATATATAAAGAGAGAAAAATATAATTAATATTTTTACCTTATTAAATATATTGATAATAAATTTTCTTACTTTACTATTTGATTATATTGTTCTGCTCAAATTAATTTATGATTAAAAACTTGCATTAATATTTATAAGCATAAATTCATAAAAATAACAAAATGTGGTTATTGAAAAATAGAAACAATATATTATGGACTACTTTTTATTTACGGATGTATATATGTTTTGTTTTAAAAGTTTGAAATTTAAATCTGGCTCTCCATTTTAGGAGTTGCCCGGTTCTGAATCTGAGATTGAGTTTACGTGCAGTTGAAATTCTCCTACCCGGATAAAATTCTCCACAAATTTACTTTTTTTAGTTTTTTTTTATTTGTAACTATAGTAAAATGTATTTAATTTTCAAAAATATAAAAATATTTAATTGTTAATAATTAAGAAAATAAGATAGAAAATAGATCAATAAGATAGTTATATTAAAAAAAGAGTGAGCTAAACACATTATTTATGTCTAATGTTTATTAAAGATCTGAAATGTACTGTGTAAAGGTTTACTTACATATGTAAATAAGGCCCCAAATGTTTTATAAGATCGTTTTTATATAATAAATGAACAATGATACAATGATACGTTAATAATCATTTCACAGTTATCATGTAGTTATTACGGTTGTTAAGAAATTTTTTTCCTTATAAATAATGTTCTAAATAAATTGAGATTTCAAGAATTGTTGCATAAATAATTTTATTTTGTTTGTTATAAATAATAAATACAAAAAATATTTCTTTTTACTTTTAAGTATAATTGATATTTCTTAAAAGAAAAACATTAATCATATTTAAAAGATTCACAATTTAACTATAATATTTCACTATTAAATTTATCAAACAAAATTTTTAATTTATATTTGCATCTGATATTAATAAATTATTCTATAAGTTAGTAATTATAATATTACTCTGCCATTATTACAATTAAATTAATATAATATGAACAAACTTAAATGTAAGCAAAACTTGTTAGAATTTTATTAAAACCATTAAAAAAATCATCATAATATATAATAAATTGTAATCAATATATTGTAAAGTATTTTAATATAATAGTAAGATTGAATTAATCAAGTAAAATATTTCATATTTCAAAAGCTATTCTATTCCTAATTTTTATTAATATTCATGTTCTATAGCATACATAATTAAGACAAAATGGTACTTGTATATTTCGTATGGATGAACTCATCTAATTACCAAATGAAGGATTAGTGTTCCCCAACTGACCAACTTTAATAGCTTCCACCACATGAATTATGCTGTTAAGTAATGTCTCAACAAAACAACAACCATAGCTCAATTACTGCAAAAATCGTTTGATTTGATTGGGTAAGTAGTCAGCATTCTTTGAATGAAGGTTGCTAGCCAAACATTTTCAGGTATTGATTTCAAATAACATCCAACTAGACTAGAACAACTAAAGACAGTACCTCATACTAGAACTAAAGTAGCCTAACTAATAACTAAAGATGACAGTGGTAACATCGGGATAACTACCACAAACGATGAAAACCTACCTGATACATGGCTTAAATTCATTTCATCACTCCAGCCATAGAAAGAAGAATTAAATTCTCTGAGGAAGAATAAAGTGATACGTAGAAGACAAGCACCCAGTTAAGGAATAAACAGCATGAAAAAATACCCACATCTAGCTTTTCCGACGCTTCTTTCCACTCTTGACCTCACTTCCGTGTGCCTTAGATGAAGTTAGAGTCTTGCCCTTGACATCTTCTACCTCTCCCTCAGAAACATCTGAATTTTCATTCTCAAAATCTTTTCTCTTCAATAAACCAGATTTCACCTTACCGGTACCATTAACATCAGTCTTTCCACCACTTTTGGAAGATTTTCCTTTGGAAATGGCAGTCATTGGGGTTGTTTTCTTGGATTTTCCACTTTTTAGAATTTCTTGCTTAGACTTGGAAGTGGTTTTTGACATGCTAGTGTCATGGTCCTTTGATTCCCTAGTGTTGGAAGTATCAGTATTTTTCGATTTATTACTGCGCTTTTTAGCAGCAACAATGGACTTACTGCTAGAACTTTTAGGAGTACTGTCCTTAGATTTTCTATTAACTTCATCCTCAGGTTTTCTACTTGTCTTGGAATCTTTGGATTTGTTGTCATCTTTGGACTTTTGGCTAGACTTCGTAGATACATTTTTTGATCTACTAGTTACTCCACCACTGCAAATTGATGGAAAAATTTAGATATCCAACAAGAGGTGACACTAAAATAGATAAATTGATATTAAACAACCTTCTGGAAGAAACATCCATCTTTCCTTGTTTGGTTCTTTCACCATCACTCGTTTTCCCTTTCTTCTTTGGTGGTCTGAATAGGATCAGAGAACAATACAATGTAAACAAGACCAAATAAAAAAACAGATAGAAAGCCATGTTTGCCACAACATCAAAGAGAAATAGCAAAAAGAGCAATAAAGAAAACACATCCATTTGAATCCTTCAAAACACAGGAAGAACAACAAAAAATCTACTATCAAATTCTTAATTGATACAAATCAAACCAATGCCCAGCAGATAGCCCAATTACTTCACGAGCATACAAAAATACAAACAGCCAAGAAGTCCAAATATCTGAAACTTCTCAATCTCAATCTCTCTAAACAGTTACATTAAATTAAAGGATATTAATAGTTTTTACTTTTTAAAATATTTCCTGTAGCACTCAACACAATCTATAAGAAGATTCACAACCTTTACATTCTCTGGATTTTCAACCGCTTCAATAATCAAAGACCACAGACATGATTTGAAGATCAAATAAAAGCACAGCATTAAATACCCTGGACATACCAGAAAGAAAGGGACAAGAAGACTGGTTCAGAACTATGCTATAGGACAAATCATATCAAAAGCACCAACTTAAGACAGGCAAATCATATCACAAAATATATACATGCAAAAGGAGTAGGTTCAGGTTTTGGGGTCATGTGTATCATGGTCGCTTTCTTTCAAAAATGTATCCAAGAAATCAATAGCAAGCATAAACAACAGCACCAACTAAGCCAAGATCACAGAGACACAATTTCAGCAAAAAGGGTAACACAATACACCCAGTAAGCTCCATAAAAACATGCACCTGAAAAATATAAGATAATACAGCCATATAATACATATCTATAAAAATTGATATTAACAATATGCAGCACATACATATCAATGGGAGCATCAAGACTTGCACGATCACTTCGTTCTTCCTGTCCACAGAAATAGTTGTTATTAATTTATAAGCAGAAAATTCAGTGTAAGAAGGAAAAGGTACAGACCAACCTCATCTGCATCTGAGTCCTCTTCAATGACCTTCCATTTCTCCTTCCCAAGATTTAGTATTTCTTCATCACCATCATCATACGAGACCTAAAATAGAGAACAGTGCCAGAACATAAAATAGCCTGTATTTGGATAAGCTTTGAAAAAAGTGTTTGTCCGATATAGCTCTATATTCACGCACTACTCATTCAGCTAGATTTTTTACTTTTACCTCCCCCTTTAGATTGTGTTTTACTTTTATTTTCCAGAAAAACATTTCCAGATACTTCCTTTGTCCATACAGATAATATTGTTTTTAGAAAGTTTTGTCCATTTTTTAAAGACTGTCTTCCAATTGTTTCTTGCATAAATTTTTTTACCAAAATACTCTTAATTACTTTACACTTTTTGTAGTAAACATATAAATACTATAAATTAATAAGATAAATATATTCTCTCTCTTGTGTTAAAGGGAGAAGATGACAGCATAAATTAACTAACTCCGATGAGTCCCAATAATCAGAAGGGTAATTTTGGTAAAATATTATAAATTAACGAGTTTAACTCCACTGACTACATTAACTAATCCTCTTAAATCCCATGAATTATATGGAGGGAGGTAGAAATTATGGGTTTTTTCTTTCAATTTAAAAAATGCATTTTAATTTTCTCATTAAATAATGGCTCAAACAAATGGGCCATAACAGTAGTAGAATGTTATGTTTTTTCATAATTTGAAATAATACCAATGAATGTAAGCCCCCATCCAACCTAAGATATTAAGCCATCTAGAGTATAGAGCAAATGTTGAAGATACTTTAATGGAAGTGCAACACAGAAACAAAAAAAGAATATATAAAGCTTTTTGTCAGCGATGGTATGGGTAGAGAGGAGACTTAATGCACAGTCAAATCACCTTGTGCTTCTTTTTTGCAGAATCAAAAGAATCAATGACACCTTTGTAAAACCTGAAACAGATTAAATGTCAGTGAAAGTATACATTAAATGTTTCCATTACATCGATTTGAACAAGTAAACTGACCATAAATAGAATGTGCATGATGATATACACTATTTTAATTCAAACATATACTCTGTCAATACATTTCATATCAAAACTTAGTCATACCAAATTTTACAAAAGATACAGTTTATTTTAAGTAATTTGTGTAATTAGAAAGTCAAAGTCTAACATATAAACTGCCAAATTAATTTAAGGAAAAGTGTGTGGGACAAGAAAGGAAATCTTGAACTTTAACCATCAAGATCATGATAACTTCAATAAAAAGCTTTAAAAAGCTTAACACAAAGATACATGTAGTAAGTGTGACTGTAAATATTATGCACAAAACAAATATCATGATCATTGAACACAAAGCAATATTCGTCCAGATTAAGAAGTCTAAATACGAATGTCACACAGGTCAGACAACCATATGCTGAGAGTGTACAGCATATGAAAATTGAAGACATACTAAGGACTTACTCACGATCCTTAGGCCACCAAACTTTGACCCGTAAACCGACAAGGTTTTCACCATATTCCTTCGTATCAGATTCCTGAAAAAACAGTCAGTTAATTGGAAATCAATGCAAGAACACAATGAAATTCTGGAATATGTTAGGCATGCCAGATCAAGGACTCTCCCAAAGAAAAAGTTCCCCAACGAATATATCCTTAAAGCCAATAACAGAATTTAAAAATTCATACAAAACAGGATACATACATTTTCTTTTCCTGAAGTAAGTTTCCTTTTCACATTTGCCTTGGGAGTCTCCTCTGAACTTTCATCTTTAGTAGATTTTGTACCAGACCTCGGAGAAGAAACCATTTCCTAAATGAAGAACAATGATTCCTTTAATGTTTTACTTTTAAGAAAGAACAAAGTATAATAAAATCATGTACCAATAGTATTCAAAAATAGTAGCCAAGACGTAAGCACAGTATAAAACATAAAAAATATACTTTGTCGACATTCATAGCAAATGATTTTGCCGCATCTGTTTCAGACTTAGCTTTACCCCGACCTCCTTTTTTCCTGTCTTCCACCTGCCTTGAAGAGGATCCACCACTACCCTTTTTGTTTTCATCTAATTTCTTGGCTGAGTATTTTTTAGCATCAGCATTATTTGCTGACCCACTTCCTTTTTTTACTGAATCTACCACACTAGATTTTTTCAAATCAGACTTTTGACCAAGTGCCTTTTTCACTGACCGCCTCGCAGGTTTGGCTTCAGAATCACTAGCTCCTCCAGAAACCTTTGAAACATCATAAGCAGCCCCTTCTTTTACAGGGTTGTCTTTCTTTTTTGATCGTCCAAGTTTCTTTAAATGATTTTCATCATTGAGGCTCTCACTGGGAGGAGAAGTAACAACTTCAGATTCATCATTTACTGCCTTCGGTGATGAAATCTTAGCATCAATTTCTTCCTTATTCTCTGAAGGTCCTGCTGCTTCAACAAAATGTTCCTCATGAGGGGAACTGGGAACTATTTTACTGTTGCTTTCATAGTCAGGCATTTTCTCAGTTTCCTTCTCATTAGCAGCAACTTGAACCTTGGAAGGTTTTGCCGATTTAGTTGAAGAGCTTGATTTCTTTCGTGATCTTTTAGTACCTTTTCCTTCCTTTTGTTTACTATTGTCAACCTTTTCAGTGTCCAAATCATTATGCACCTCACGACCAGATATATTCAAACCCTCGGATTGGTTAGAACAATCAGCATCCTCTTGCTTTTTAATGGGATTGGAATCAGCTAAAGCAGTATCTTCTCCAACACATGCAATACCATAGCTCATGACCGAGTTAGGAGATTTATTAGCATCAGGATTTTCCTGTTGAGAGGATGTAACTTCCCTCGAATCCTTTTTAACCACCTGCTCAAACGACAATAACCATATTCCAGTGTCAATTCTGGATAATAAAAGTCTAAAACAACACATAAAAAGCAGGAGTATTAAATTAGGGACATACATGTGTTGACTCCTCCAGTGATTGTTTTGCTGACTCGCTCTTATCTTCCTGAAAAATATCAAAATGACCACAAGAAAACTTCATGAATGTTCTCACCATGAAATGTTTCAAACATTAATCGACAAAAGACCAACAGAAAACTTACCACATGCTCACTAGTCACACATGTATCATTTTTCTCCAAATCATCAGATGTATCTTGGCATATTGAAGCAAGTACAGCACTATAATCATCCACAGATATACCCAAGGATTTCACTGCTTGAACCAAGTAGGGTTTAAGCTTGGTTGCACAATTTTCAAGAACCCTCTCCGCCAATTTTTGGGCAATTGGAAAAGCTTCCTAGATTTCAATGATTATCAACATCAAGACAATGATAAAATTTGAACAACAAAACATGGTTCAGGTTTAAAATCGCAATTTACTAAAAGGATGAAATTGTAACTGTCACAACCTCATTGTCTTTCTTAATGCTGTCCAGTAGTGGAGACAGCAGGTCCAAGGATATATCTTCACTTTCCTCCACAACAAGGGTCATAATTGTTTCCATGGACGAAAAAACATTTTCTGGATGATGTTCCCTGAAATTTACAAAATGAACCTGGTCAAAAAACCATGACCCTCTCGTTATGTTTTTCTAACCATCTAGAAAAATGTATTTGTATATATTTTAACAATTATAAAATTGCACAAATACAAGCATTAGGTTCAATACAATACACAAATTGAACAATTTTTTAACAATCAGGATACGGATGAGGCACCATATATTAATATATTGCTTGTAGTTTTATTAATTTGTTTTCTTATCATACCTTCAACTTCCCTTAATATAACTGATATTTAGGTTGATTTGCTATATCATCATATTTTTGTTGTTCTTTAGTGAAAAAGTATATTGTAGCCAAATTTAAATAAACATACTTGGTTCAAGTTAAGATACCAAAACCCAAGTGCAGAAATACATTGAAAGAAGTAATCAGTCATCACACAAGTTAGTAAATGTTCAAAAAGTACTGAGCAGGAAAAAAATAAAACATTAAAATAGTTCACAGACTACGTAGTAAAAGATCAGAAAAATCAAATCAAGTTTTAAGTAAAACAAAATAGGGGACAAGATTTTTAAATTTTGAAGTCATGATGACGGTGAACTTGTCAAAATCTGGCAGTCCTACCTTACAGCTTTCAAGAAATGTTGAAACATATCCGAAATCAGGGCATCACATTCAAGGTCCAGCATTACCACACATGATCTGACTTTTGCAACAGTTTCCAGAATTGAGATTCTCTTGGCATATGATTGACTTAACTTGTCATGCAAATTTTCAAATGAAGATACTATTAATTGAAAGACCTCCTGCAAGAAAAAATCATCAATAAGATTCAATTGATTTACTGATTTTTTTTTTGGTAAAGAGCATGATAATTGTCAAGTGCATTCATAAATTATGGTAAAAAAATTCTGCACACCTTCATTTGATCATCATCATAAGGAGCTTCAGGTGCAGTGATTCTTGTTATTTCACTGATGCAAGAGGCAACCGCAACCTTAACATCCTTATCTGAGTGCCTTAAAAGTTGGTCAGCAATCAATGCTTTCAATGATGGAGAGAGTGCATCTTGCATAGAATCTGTCGGTGACTGTTCAACCTTTGATAGACAACTTTCTACTTGCTGCAGTGCAAAGGAAAATACAATATATAAAATAAAATAAGTTTAATACTTTGACTAGCTGTTTAGTAGGACTATTTTTTTTATAATTGCATATCTTTTATCAAGGGAATTTTTCCACTTCACCTCACTTCAAAGTTCAAACTCATGTTGTACTTTATGGTTTTTAGATAATAAAACTACAAAATCAACTTTTCCTTGAATTGTCCGGATTCAGAGACATTACTCATATCAGAACAATTATTCATCATTTGTGAAGCTAAGGAGTATATAGGCTACACAGTAAACAATGCTGGTCTTTCACACTGCTGTAATTTACAATACATGCTAAATAACTCAAAAAAATAGAAACTCAATGCAACACCAACAAAGCAGAGAGGGCAACCAAAGTATGTAAGAACATGGAACACAAGTCTCAAATCCAACACCTGACTACTTGAGATTTATGTAAGATCAGCTACAATATAAAGTGTCTAGTAATTAGCACAAAAAAAAAATAAGGCAAAGTCAGCTAGGAAACACAACCAGATGTTTATATGAACAGTCTCTAAATTCAGAATATAGTATATTGGTCACCAACAAAAACTAGTGACAGAAGATTATTGATAATTTTATACTTGTAAACAACTCCTGTTGTACCATAGCAATATTAGACCATATTTTGCAATATAATTTACTTCCTTTGTAAACTATCTTGTTTTAAATATTGTATTCACAAAACCCAGCATTTTGAAACCAATATATAAAAAATATGCCACAACTATAATACCGTTTTGACCATGGATTCAAAAGATATTACTAACATGCTATTAAACTGTCTTGTCCAGAGCAATAATATATATTTAACCTAGAAATAAACGGAGATGTGTCAAATGATTTCCATGTGATTTGAAGTAAATACATTCTCTATGATCACAAGTTCCAAACTTTTATTGCAGAACATAACTATCTACCAAGGGAAAGGAATAAAATATGAAGGGATAATGAGTTCCTCTTTAATAATTTGATATTTCTTTCTTCAATCTCACATAAGAAATCCCTCCACAGTTGCAACTCCCCTGCCAAAACTACTAAAACCAAGCCCAACATCCTCAGACCCGGCATCACTGATGGCAGTTGGCACTATTCCAAACCCTAGATTACTACACTCACCAGCAACCCAGTAACAATTGATAAAAACTGAACAATGCATATTTCAGGACCTAATTTAATTTTCTTAGTCTATCTCATACATCCCTACCTAAACACTCAATAATATTGACTTTCATTATAATCATCAGTTACCAATTAAAATTTCATAACTGGGTAGGGAAAATAGCATGTATATGATCTTAAGATGTCTATTATAACATAACACATGCACCAAGACACCTATCCCAGTACACCCAAACCAGTTGAAGTTGCAGAATAATAACTTGAACTCAAACATTCCATGTTGTTTCCAACAAAATCTAACATAAACATCAAAGCCACACAAATTCAGCAGCAAGTTTGCTTTTCCAGATTAAAAAAAAAAAAAACACAAAGGACATGCTACAACCAACTCCTATTCAAAATAAAACACCCCCACAATAAATATCAATAATACCAAAAAATAGTTAAAATAGGATTTGGAAGGAAAAGGTGTTACGTCTAAGAGTGAGAGGAGCTCCTCTACGGAAGAAGGAGGATCTGCGAGCTTGTTACCGGCTTCGAAAAGTTGCTCTTCCAATTGTTTATCGGTAGACGCCATTGTTTGTGTCCTATCCGCTTTTTCTGATCTTTTAAAGGGAGTCCACCACTCTCTTATGCTTCACTCCATTAATGCCCTAAAAAATCACACCATTCGAAATCTGATTTGAGAATATAAGAGGGAACCGCAACATTAGGGTTCTTCTTCGTTTTCTGTTCTTTTTGTCTCGTTTTCCCCCCTTTACCTCATAATGAAAAAACAAAATAGAGATAGAGTAGTGACATAGAAAAGTCTAAACAATAGAAAATAAAGTTTGTTTGTTTTTTACAAATTTTCTCAGAGAGGAAAAACTGAATTAATGGGTAGGAAAACACACAAAAAAGAATATATATATAATATTTATTGTATCTTTGTATGCATATATGTATAATGAGTGCTTCAAAAATACATATAAAATAAAATCATTATTCTTTTTACTGTATTTACATTTATTAGTTTTCATATAATCGTGATAAAATTGTTGTTTTAATATTTAGTCATACAGTATTTTATGTGGTAAATCAATATATCTCTATATTTATCTATATATATATATATATATATATATATATATATTAAAATTATTGTTATTTTTTATTAAGTGATAATTTAAATTTTTATATTAATAATCAATAATATATAGATATTAAACTACAATAAAAAAATAACAAAGAAAAATACAATGTGAAATATTTCTTATTAATTGAGTATTTTAATGATACACTTATTTAAGATTTAAAAGCTCAACTTAACATTGGAATCATAATTAAACAGATATTATTATAATTTAAATAATAATAATAATAATTACATAATATATTACATACCAAAGTACTAAATTTACAAATAACATTATAAAGTTTTAAGTTCAAAATACATAGAAAATTTAAATATATTATAATATTTAAGTTTAAGATTGAACAATATATAATAACATACTTAAAAGTAAAAAAAAAAAAATAATCAAAAAAATTGCAGCTTTTATCTTTAAGGCAAAATTTTAAAATACTATTGTATTAAAAATTATTATAATTTAAAATAAAGTATTAATCAATTGTAAATCAACTTTTGACTAATTTTAATTGATTTTTCAATTTTTTATCTTGTTCATAAATTTCTAAACAGGTTCGTTCAATTGAGCCTGTAATTCAAATAAATATAATGTTAATACTATTTTTTCAGAATAGCTTTTACCACCAAACAGTTTTGTGAAGAAAAGAAGGAAAACAGAATAAATAAAAAATATATGTTAAATGAAAAAAAGTCACGTACAGAGTATCAAATATATTTTCAAATAAGCAGCTTTACAGTGGATATGAATCGTTCCTTTTTTGTTTGTTTTTTTTTCTACGTGAATATGAATCGTTCCTTTTTTGTTTTTTTATATGAATCGTTCCTTTTTTGTTTTTTTTTTTATACGTGAATATGAATCGTATAGCTTTTCAGTGGATATGAATCGTCTATTTTCTTTTTTTGTCTTTTTTCTATGTGAATATGAATCGTATAGGCGTCTTGTTTTTATTTATAATGATAACACTTAAATGAATTATATTTTTTATTTATTTATAATTTTTTGAATTCAAGTACCATGTCATCTATCTTCTAGGAAACACAACTTTTTATTAAAACTATGTTGAGTAATATTATTTTTAAACATTCAGTTATTTAAAATAAATAAATATATATATATATATATATATATATATTTTGCTAAAATATTTTACTTCATAACATATTTAAGAATAAGTATTTATCCAATTGAATACCATATAAACTCATATGTGAGACAATTTTGTTACCAACCTACCTTCTTATTGTGTTTAAACTTCATTGATAGAGTTTTTATTAAACAAGTGCTCTTTAAATCTTGAAAATCTTATTGTAATCCAATTATTCATGGTCATGATGGGTTTTAAATTGTATTTAAACAATTGTAAAGGATAGATATGATAATAATTAAGTATTATGTATCTTTCTCTCTAATATACAAATATAAATATTTATTTCTACTTTGAGTCTACACTTCTTGGACTGTATGTCCGTGGATTTACATTTGTTTTTCTTTTTTTATCTCATGAATCTTTTTATTTTTGTTATTTTTTTATGGATCACATTTTGGTCTTTATTATTATCTTTTCACTTAGTCTGTGTTTGATTTTCTTCAAGGGTTACAAATAAATAAATAAGTTACAAATAAATAAATAAATGTATATATATATATATATATAATTTTTTATTATCTTAAATAAATGTGTATTAAATATATATATTTATAAGCGTGTTTTATTATATTTTTCCAACATCTTTTATTATATTTATAAGCATCTTAAGAAGTATGATTTAAAGTCTAAAAATAAATAAATATTTTTAATTAAGTTTCTACTTCTAAAAGGTGTAGATATTTTTAATTGACTTCTTATTAAAAACAGTATTATATTAAGTATTACAAAAAATTATATTTTTTACTTGAATTTTTATTATTATCTCGAGTGACAATCTTAACATTGTTAATTTTGTGTTTTTATATTAAGTAAAAAATGATATAATTAAATTTAAAATAATTTATAAATTTGAGTTTTTTAATTAAATTTCTATTAAAATAATTTATTTTATTTAGTATTCTAAATTTTTATATTTTTTAAGTGAGTAATACTATTTTATCAAGTGAGTTTATTTAACCATTTAATTTTATAATTATAAATACACAATAACACTTAGACAACAAAACCAATAAATATATAAAATTTCAATTATCTTTATCAAAATGACATTCTTTACTTCTTTAAACGATACTGTAAATAAAAAAATAAATCAATCACGTGGAGAAAAAAAATATCATTTGATAAAATAAGTTTCGTAATTTTATTTTTATTATTATTTGTGAGATTGTAAATTAAATGAACGCTTCATTCTAGTTAATAATAGAGACTTGATTGAAAAATAAATGAATTGGTTTAATAGAAGACAATTAAAAATATAAAACTTTACGAGGTAATCAAAATTTAGTTATACTAATTTTTATTAATGATAATGCAAGATAATAATCATATCAACTCTATGACAAATACTCAATTCGAAGGCAAACAAATTTTAAACAATGAAATTAAATTTTTTAATAAGAACTAAATTGAAATACAAACATTTACAAGGGACTTTAAACTTAATTAAATATTTTTCAATTTAATAAATTTTATATTTTTGTGACTTTGACCTTAGTTAAGTCCTATTTTATTTAACAAATTGTATATCAATAAAAAAGATGAATTGATATGATTTTTATATTAAATTATCACAAAGCATGTTTAATTTTAATCACCAAATATTTTTAATAAAAACTAAATTAAATTAAATCAAATAAAACAAACAGTTACTTATACTATACTCTTTAGATCATAAATTTTGCAGCATCTTGTTCAATGATAATTTTCTACAGGTTGAGATTTAAGTTTGCTTATTCTTTATGCATGCTAGTTATACTTAATATGATTTAATGTTACTTTTTTATTATAAATATTTCATATGGAGTATATTTTTTTTCATTGTGTGGACAATGTAATTAATGAAGTACCAAAACATGTTTTAAATGTTTTATATTTCATTTGTGTTGTATGGTTGTAGGTATGAAGTATAAAAGTGTAAAAAGTGAGATTTTAGGTGAATGTTTTTTTTATTTTCAGTTATTTTGAAGGAAGTGCGATGATATTTTTTGGTCATCTCATTTGTTTATATTTTTTTTTCTGCGGTGGATTGGGATTTCTTATTTTGGTTTTTTATTTCATGCATAATGGATGTGTAGCTTCTGGAGTAACAAATCTCTTTGGAGTGTCTTAATCATCAACACATCAAATAAAATGGGAAAACTTCTTTTACAACAGTTGTGTAAAATAAGATGTTTGTTAAACTTTAAACAATGTTCCCTTGTCTTTATGTAAATCTCAAAAAAATAAACGTTTTTAACTGGATTTGAAAAGTGGAAGAATTAGTTGCATGGTAGGATCACAATTGCCAAAAGAGACAAGACGTAGTTGGACTTGTGCAATAAGTTGAATCTTGCTTTGAAATCTCTCAGTTATTGAAAGGTGATCCCTCTTGATAAATTATTCTATGAGTTTTCATTCATCTCTTTGGAAAGCATGAGGCGTGTGTTGGTGGTTGAATCTTGAAATATTTTCTCGATAATTTTTGTGAGTCTTTGTTTAGACTACTGACTTCATTTCAAAAACTATGAAAAATTCTAAGGTGCAATACCTTTCCTTGGAGTATTGGCAACCCCTTGATATTTTCTCTACAACAAAAGGAGTTGGTACCCCTCGTGTGTTAGATGTCTATACCATGAAGAAAATCCTTGGCTTTCTATGCTTGTTGATGTAAATTGTTCCTTTCTCAATTGCAACAGCTGTTCAAACTTTGCCTTCGTGGCTTATGTAGAGTATGAACGACTTTCGCATTTTTTTTTGTTTGTAAAATGACCAGTCATACATTATCTATGACATTGTCTTCAAAGTGACAGTTTTGACCAATTAGTAAAATCTAAACAACACTATATTTCTAAGTCAAAAATTGGGAACGATGGAGATAATCGTAAAATTATATACACAAGCGATCAATGTTGTCAATATTATTGACTTTAAACCGTATTCTTTAGTAGGTGGTGTTGATGTTGTTACTCATGATAATGACTCTAATCATTAAAATAGTTGGGTGTCAAGTCTTGTTGATGATTACACCAGGCTTTTCCGGTTCAAAATGTTTAGCAAATTCAACACGTTTTTTCTAATGGTAACTTGGCTCACGCGTTTGATTTGACTCTTTTAAATAAATTTTCAAAATTCCATGCTATGGATGAAAAACTTATCACAGGATAAACATGTAAATTTTAACATTATAGATTCAAACCTCCTTAGTTGCTTATTTTATAGTTGTTTCAAGGACAAATAATAATAATTTTAAACATGATGACTGTGAAAATAATTTCTTATAGAGGGGCTGATATCCAAAGCTTGATTTCTAAAAGGTGAGCGGATTTTGAAAGACAAGGCTTCTAACTCAAACTCTAATGATCATGATGATTTAGTCTAACCATCATGCAAGACTGGTAAATCATATAAAAATGCTTAAATATCTTTTGGTAAAACCATTGATATAGTTTTTCACGGTTTTATTGGGATTAAGTTTGATACCACTATAGTTGTTGGTATAAAAGTTTAAAAATTTCATTTTAATCCTTACAATTTGCACTTATTATTGTTAGTTAGATGCCTGATGAAATTTGAAAGTGCATGTTATTTTGATATTTCTTGTAAGTTTGAGAAGAAGTATTTAGTCAAAAGAAATATTGAATTGATTTGATAAAACAAAATTAAATAATTATTGAGATGATTTGTAAGAATATATTCAAATTTTTAAAAAACCTAAAAAATGAAGAAGTCTTGGTAAAAAAAAAACCTTTTAAAATGGGTAAAAATATAATAAAGAAGCTTGTGCAACTTATTTTTTTTCCTTTATTATTATACCATTTTTTAAAAACTAATTTATGTTTTTCTTGAACTACATTAAATTAAATAAGATCATTAAACATTGTAACAAAAACAACTTAAAATGAGTGAGAGAGACACAAGAGTAGCACAGGATAAAATGGGGCGAAAAGCAACCTAAATGTGAAAGGACCCAAACACCACCTCAGTGTATTGTCGGAGAGAATTTGAACCAGTAATAAGCATCCACGTCATGCAAAGTGCCACGTGTTGAATATAGATTGGGCAAGAGAATGTAGAGTAACGTGTCTCCAAGACTCCAGCGTGGAACAAAGTAAACTTGCGTGTCGTTCCCGTTCCGTGTTGGGACATTGCAGCAGAGAGAAAGAGACCATTTACAAAGCAAAGCAAGCTCGGTTCATTTGACAGGAACGTTAATGCGCTCTTCCTCTCTCTTTCGATCTGGATAGTAAATCGGGTCGAACCGTGGCTTCCTCAGGGTCGCAGAACCTCTCTCGAAGAAAGCCTTCTTCGTCATCGTCTCAGCAACAAACTTCCGGGTCGACCCGGATCGTTTACCGCGAGTCGCGGACCACCTCGGAATCTGATTTCCCGATCTGGCAGCAGAACTGGTTCATCGCATTACTCTTCGTCATGGCTCTCGGATTCTTCGCCCTCGCTCTCTTCCTCTTCCTCACTCTTGACTCCGACGTTGCTTCTTCTGCTTCCACTGCTTCCGCCTCTGCCTCCGCGGCTTCCTCCGAAGGCATCGAGGTTTCACTATCTCTTTTTGTTTTACGTTTCTTCGCTAAGGGTTAGCGATCTTCTATGATTATTTTCCGATGCAAAATTTCGATAACTAACAGTAAATTATGATTGATAAATAATTTCTCGCTGATTGATCGTTAATTGTGCAGGTTCAAATTACCTATGGCACGGCGTTGAAGCTTATGCACGAGAAGACCAAATTTCGGTTGCATTCTCATGACGTGCCTTACGGTTCTGGCAGTGGACAACAATCGGTTACCGGTTTCCCCAGTGTTGACGATTCCAATAGTTATTGGGTAACTTTCTTATTCGTATGTTTTTTCTTACATGAATCGTGTTCTGTGAAGAAAATAAAAACTACGGTTATGTTTTTGTAACGACTTGAGTCCATTGATTGCTGCATTACCATGGAGATTTGAGTTTAGTTGTGACTTTTAATAGTTAGGTTAGGAATTACCCTATATGTGACTTTTAAAGTAACCATTGCAATGGTAAACAATTTTTTATTGTGTGATAATTTATGACTACATGACAGTGTAGATCGGTGTATTATAATTAATGTTTTTAAAATTTTGCTGTAGGCTTTGGTTTTTGTATTTACTTTAGATATGTGCATTGTTTTGTAGATTGTTAGACCTCAGCCAGGAACTAATGCTAAACAAGGTGATGCCATTAAAAGTGGTACCATCATTAGATTGCAGCACATGAGGACAAGGAAGTGGCTGCACAGCCATTTGCATGCATCCCCGATATCAGGCAATCTCGAGGTGAGTGCATTTTTCTCTAGCTGTTGCCTATCAGTATATGCTTTAGAATTTGTTGATGCTTTCTGTAAATATGTTTATATTGTAATGTAAGCTACATGTTCTACATTTGTATGTATGATTGATTACGAAGACTTGCTATGACTATCGCATGTGGCACCTCCGTTTGCATCTGTGTACAGGTTTTTAGTTAGATCTTAGATTGGAGTTTTTTCTCCAAATATTGTTTCATATCTGCTTCAACTCGCTAGGTATTAATTCCTTCATCTAGGCAGAAGGCTGGCAAGGATTACCTCGCGAGTCATTCAATTTTCGTTAACCACTTTAGTTGCTCAAGACTTCGAGGACAAATCCCAGATCCCATTTAAAATGTTCATCTTTTTTAAAGACCAAAAATTTTGAAGAACTAATGTGGGTAGGCATATAACCTTTAAGGACTAGATTGAGAGTTTTTTTTTTTTTTTTTTTCCTCTGAGGGAGCATGTGTTATTTTAAATAAACGGTGAGGTGAATGATATTATCATACTTTGGAAGATATGTAAGGATCTTTTTTGTATTACAATTTACACATTTACTGTTAATGTACACAGTCAATGGCCTCCTTGTCCTCCCCCATCACTATCTGTAAAACAAACTCTAATATATTAACAATAACCTCCTGACTAAATCAAACTTGAATTTTTCAAATGTTTTCTCCCAAAATTATTTGCTCTTAGCCCCTAGTTCTATAGCTTTCAGTGAACCCATCTCTTTTCATTTTACTGCTCGTCTTTGTTATTTGAGCAATCTCATCTACTGCGCATTCATTTTTAATATTCGTTTAATTGTCCAACTTTATTTCCAAACATGTGTGAATAACATGGCTAGAATCTGATTAAATAGTGTCTGTGCTTGAGGAACTAACCTTAGGCCGATTTGTTGTGAAAGACATTCTATTCGATTTTACGTATCCTTTGCACCATAATAAATCTATCCTTTCTTCTATTCTCGCTAATTGGATACCTTGTATTTAGAGTACCATTCCAGTGATTCATATAATCTAAAGACCGATTGTGTGTAAAGATTTTTCTTGACATTTCCGTTTTAATTTTTTTTTTTTGGTCTCAACTGGTATAATATCTCTCCAAACTTGTCCTTAGTATTGAGCTACCAAAGGTAAATGGAAATGACTTACTGTAAACCCTTGATGTAATTGTTATTCATTTTTTGTAAGAAAAAACTGCTATTAATTATCCCAATTTCTTCAATTAATCTACCCATATGTAGCTGACCCTATCATTAGGGATAAGTTCCGGTAGTATAAATCTACACTCATGCAATTAACTAATAAGCTATCTCATTGTAGCTGAACCTATCATTATGGACTAATGCAAGATATATTGACACTAAAATTCTTGAACTATCAAACGTAATTAATTTTGTAGGCCATTTTTTGGAAATATCTACTTTATTATCCTCCTCTACCTACTTTGCATTCAAATTAACTTCTGGTGTAAGTTAAGATTTTCATTCAAATATAACCTATTTTGGACTCTGCCTGTTATGCAATATCTGACTATAACTTCGAATTTACCCTTGATGTAACTGTTATTCATTTTTTGTAAGAAAAAACTGCTATTAATTATCCCAATTTCTTCAATTAATCTACCCATATGTAGCTGACCCTATCATTAGGGATGAGTTCCGGTACTATAAATCTACACACAGGCAGTTAACTAGTACTATAAGCTATGTCATTGTATCTCTCTCTTCTATAGACTAATGCAAGATATATTGAAACTAAAATTCTTGAACTATCAAACATAATTAGATAGGGCATTTTTGAAATATCTCTTTTATTATCCTCCCTACCTACTTTGCATTCAAATTAACTTCTGGTGTAAGTTAAGATTTTGATTCAAATATAACCTATTTTGGACTGCCTGTTATGGAATATCTGACTATAACTTCGAATTGAAAATAGGTAAGTTGTTTTGGAGGAGAAACTGAATCTGACACTGGGGACTATTGGAGGTGAGACCTTTTTTTCCTCAATGGATATTTATCTCTCAATATTCTTGAAGGTGCTTTATATAGGTTTCCTTGTCCTTAGGCTTTTAATAGAGGGAAGTGGGAAGACTTGGAAGCAGGATCAGAAGATTCGCCTTCAGCATATTGACACTGGAGGCTATCTACATAGTCACGATAAGAAATACAGCCGCATTGCCGGGGGACAGCAGGAGGTGAGAAATCGCTTGGAACATGAAAATCTTCTATTCTCCTTTCAACAATATTTTGTAAAACTACAGATGTGCCAATTATATTTTTCGATGCTTACTGCTTTCAGCATGTTTTTCATTTGGATACCGAGTCTCATTTTAATTTTACTTGCATGGGTTTAGAGTGCATCAACAAAATCAGTAAAATTATTTTGTAGATGACATTTAGCACTTAGCTATAGTTGTCAGGTTTGGTTTGTCTTTAGACGGTACAGTGGATAATGGATGGTGATGGTACATCTTGCATGTGATCGATTTTCATAGTGATCGCATTTTATTTTATAAGTAACTAAAATGTTGGAATTATATTAACATTTTTGTGATTTATCATGTTCTTATCAGGTTTGTGGCGTTCGTGAAAAGCGTGCTGACAATGTCTGGTTGGCAGCCGAAGGTGTCTACCTTCCTGTCACTGAAAGCAAATGAGTTGATTGATTGGTATCAATGCCTTTTATAAACGGCTGGCACTGATTCTGAATTCTGATAGCATATGCAGATATACGGGAGTATCTAGGATGAGATAACGTTAGTAATATTTTTCATAGGTACACTTTGTTGTTATTTAGAAAGTCATGCCCCTTTCTCCTTGCAAGAAACACTTGATGTGTTCGATGTTTTGTTAGGCAGTATGCTAATTGGTCATTCCCTCTGAAAAGATTATGAAGGACAAAGTGTGGCAATGAATCTATTTTTCAATTGATTTAGACGGTTAACTATACCGATAATGAGGGCCTTTATGGATGCGTTTTTCTTTTTTTATAATGGTTAAGAAAGATCCAAATACTAGGTGTACAATATTTGAGTCCTTGGTGAATGCATATTTTCCTGAAAAGAAAACAAGGTTTTAATTGTAATATTGATCTATGTTAGATCATGTGCAATTTTGGTTCTTCTCGATTCTTTGAGTTTTTATGCTGAACAGCAGGCGCAGTCGGCCAAAAAAAACTTAACTAAAGCAGCAACCACAATGTGGAGCTCGGGAGTGTTTATAGAGTTAAATTTTTTCATATAAATAAATTTGACTGTTCTGTTACTTTTTACCATCCGAACTCTCCAATTTCGTTCTTGTGCAAACATTTAGAAGTTTATGATAGATTTAACGTATAAACTGATTTTAAAATTTTAATTAATAAATATAATGAAAGCCTGATGAAATTTGAAGGATAGTATGAAGATAAATTAGCTCGTGAAAATAGGGAAATTGATTATTTTTATTTTTGATGATATATATTTTTTTGGGTGGTGAGTTTCGGGCAAATGAAGATTTAAAATAGTTTAATAGGTCAGATTTGTATAAATTCCGTATAAAATAAGAATACGAAATTTTGGACCAAGAGATTAAATTACCTTGAATATAAATTATACGCAATCCAAATCAAAGTAAAACACTTATTTTACTTATTGAAATTAAAATTAAGAAGTAAAAAAAATTATAAGTTTGGGTTTTAGCTTAATTAAGTTTTAAGTGTTTCATAAATTTAAGTCTTTTTAATTAAATTTTTACTAAAAAAATTTATTTCGTTAAATACTTAAAATTTTTATATTTTCTAATTGAATCTTGCAAGATAATGGATCATTCCTATCATAACGACAATCTTTTATTATTCAAAACATTTTCAATGAAAATAATAAAGTTAATTTATATTTTTAATGAAAGCAATAAAAATTAATTGTCATCTTATATTAATTATAATATTATTTTATATTAACCACAAAATTTAATTTTCTTTATATGTGAAGATAAGTAAGATGAATATGCAAGATAATATCCATATCACTCAATTCACAATAATAACTTAATTGAAAAATATTAAAATTTTGATTACTTACCAAGACAACAATTTTTAATAGAAACTCAATTGAAAATACTTAAACTTATCGAACACTTAAAACTTAATTTAACCATATATTTATTGACATTTTCTTTTAACTTTAATAAGTGTTTAAAAGATACTTTAAATATTAAGTTCTATAATAATTATTTTAGAAAAAAAAATTAACATGAAAATTATATTTTCCTAATTTTATTTGTTTTAGTAAAAAATATCTTAGTAGAGCCAAAGGTAGAGCCAAAGGTACAGCCAAAGGTACAGAGTATCTAATGGCCGATGTAGCCATCAAGGTTTATAAGAATGTTATAAGTTTTCAATGTTAATGCTAACCAAGTTAATATATATACTATACTTTGTATTTAGCCATGACTCTACTCCTTTCACCCATGTAGTAATTGACATCGAAAAAAATGTCTTTTATAGCATGATTCTACATACACCACGTTGATCTAAGGCATAAACCTTGAATATGTCATACTATTTTGCATGCTAAGTACCATTATAAAAAAAGACGTCCTCTTGTATAACCATGAATGGGTCATTAATAGATATGCAAACAAATATTTATAACTAATTTCTAGGAATAACATCAATACATTGAGATATATTAAAAGTGCTATAACTTAAGGATATTTTACATCCGCTAGCACAAATATAAAAACAAAAAAATATGATTTATAACTCTTCATTTTAGATGTTTACATTTTAAGAGAAAACTAATGTGTGATATGTATAAAAAAATAAAAATGTAAAAATCAAACAAAGTAAAATTAAGATCGTTACGAGAAATTAAGGTCTCGGTGCTATCCAAATCGGTATTTATACTATACTTAGTATTGAGTCATGACTCTTGTCTTTCTATCTATGCAGTAATTGACCTCAAAAGAAACATCACCTATAGTAAGACTCTACATACACGATGTTAATCTCATGCATGAACCTTTAATATATCAGACTCCCTTACATGCTAAGTACCTCACTATCCAAAACAAAGAGACATCATTTTATATACTCATGAAGGGTCACTAAGGGATATGCGAAAAAGTGTATATAACTAATTTTTAGGAAAAACCTCAATATTAAATCAGATGATAATACTTTTACATCGAGATATACTGAAAGTTCTTTGGCTTAAGGATATCTTACATCGTAGCACATATATAAAAACTAAAAATATATGATTTATACATATTTCTTTTAGATGTATACATTTTAAGAAAAACTACCGTGTGATATGTAATAAAATGACTCTCATTTCACCCATGTACTAAATGAACTCAAAAAGAAACGACGCTTATAACAAAATCTTACATATATACTATGCTAAGAACCACTATCCGAAAAAGGGAACATCTTCTCATATAACCATGAAGAGGTCATTAAGGTATATACAAAAAAATGTCCATAGCTAATTTCTAGGAACAATCTCAATATTAGACAAGGTGATAATACTTTTAGATTGAGATATAATGAAAGTACTCTAACACTAACTTTAAGGATACCTTATATTGACTAGCACATATATAAAAATCAAAACAGATGATTTATACTTCTTCATTTTAGATGTATGTGTTTTAAGAAACACTAACGTTCAATACTTAATAAAATAGTGAACAATTAAAATTTTTATGAGAATTTCATGGTTTTGGTGTTAACAGTTGGCACGACTCTCCAACGCTAATTTAAGGCACGAATATTAGATGTCATACTGCCTTACATGTATCTCTATTTGAAAAAGAAAAGATATATTCTCTTATATATCCATGAAGGAGTCATTAAGGGATGTACAAAAAATGTCTATAACTAATTTCTAGGAACAATTTCAATATTAGATAAGGTGATAATGTTTTTACATTGAGATATATTGAAAGTGTTATGCCTGTAGGATATCCTTCATCGAATAACACATAAAAACAAAAAATATATGATGTATACCTCTTTATTTCATACGTATACATTTTAAGAAAACTAACATATGATATGTAATAAAAAAATAAAAATTGTTATGAAAAAATCACATTCTTGGTGTTATTCAATTAGACATATATATTATATTTAATACTTAGCCTATAGCTAATTTCTAGGAACAACTTCAATATTAAATAAGGTGATCATATTTTTACACTGAAATATATTAAAAGTGTTATGGCTTTAGAATATCTTTCATTGAATAACACATAAAAACAAAAAATATATGATTTATACCTCTTTATTTTATATGTATACATTTTAAGAAAACTAATATGTGATATGTAATAAAAAAATAAAAATTATTATGAAAAGTTGATATTCTTGGTTTTATTCAAATAGACATATATTATATTTAATACTTAATTATGACTCTCCTTCTTCCATCATGTAGTAACTGACCTAGAAATAAAGGTGCTTATAACATAAACATACATATAAGACATTAATATAACACAAACATTAGATCTGTCATAACACCTTACATGTTATGTACCATTATCTAAAAAAATGGGACATCCTCTTATATAACCATGAAATAGTAATTAACGAATATATAAAAAGAATATCTATAAATAATTTTTAATAACAACTCAATATTATATGAGGTGATAATACTTATAGATATCTTTAAAGTGTTATAGATTGAGAATACTTTACATCCTAACATATATATAAAAGTAAAAAATATATAATTTATACCTCTACATTTCATATACATACGTGTTAAAAAAAATATTGCGTGTGTAATATGTAATAAAGAAATAAAAATGTAAAATTCATAAGGTGTTATGAGAAAAAAAATCGTGAATGCGATATATGCAATCTGGAATTATTCACCAATCAAATTAAATATTCATTTGTTTGTTCCTTTCCAAAATGAATTTGTGATATGGAAATGTACACAGTTTCATGAAAAGGATGCGAAGATGTTGTGTATCATGAGGAGTCAATGTCTCATAGACAATGTTTGTTTTTTGCTAGCTCTACATGACTACTACACGTTTATGAACAATAAAACTATGTAATAAAACTATGTGAAACAATGTTTCATCAGTATTATTCATTCTTGTATGTACAATCATTTTTTATACTCCTTTCATTTTCTTACAATTTCTTTTCAAGTTTAATTTTTCTCTCATTTTCTTCTATAATATCGGTGTTTCATTCCCCGAACAAAGGTGGGCACAGCTCATAGAAGTGTGCTATCATGGTTATCCATTTCCAGTACAAAAGAAATTAAAGAAGAAGAAAAGAACTTCCACTATACAGAACTTGTGCATTATATATGATAAAGTGATGCATGTGCATGTGGTCACGTACCATGTAAGAAGTACAATTGAAACTCCCTATGGTAATACTTTTTCTGCTTTTTGTTATTACTTTTTCAATCCACATGCAGATATGTAGTGACATTCACACTAAATAATGAACTCTTGTACTAATTAAGACTTCTAAACACTTTTGCAAAACACGAATTTGGTATCTTAATTGTATTACTAATCCAAAACATAGAAACCATAGTCATGTCCAACAAAATTAGCAACACCATCACACAAGGTTTTTGCTCTTTTGAACAATTTTTCTGTTTATATAAAAGGAAAAATTGAAATTAGTATTCTTATTCACAATAATAATATGTGTAATCATGACTAGGAGGTATGGAGGAGAGAAGATAGACTTATAAAAGTATAAGAGGATATAAGGAAAAGTAAGATATCTGAACATAATTAATCAATTCATATTTTTGAAGCTCAACTTGTGCAATGGAAAGGTATAGGAAACTGTGAGCATAAATGCAATCTATGAAGGTTTCAGTTTGACTATATTACATGTAATAATGAAGGAGTACCAAGCACACGGAAACTTGACCTCTCATGTCTATGATTATTGTACAAAAGTCGCCTTCATCATTCTAATTATGTATTCTTCAAGGAATTCATGTTAGTATATGGATCTTCTCAAGTTTAAGTTTGAAAAACTGTGGGAAATTAAATTTAAAAAGCTAAAAAGGTGAAAATTCTATAAGATATGTTTTGACTAAAATAAATGCACTTCAAAATATATTGGATTTTAAGTTAATGTACATGAATGGGAGATAACTTTTTCCAAAAAAAAAAAATAGTCAAAATTTGAATTATTGTTATAACTTATTTTTTTAATTGCTAATTATATATATATATATATATATATATATATATATATATATATATATATATATATATATATATATATATATATATATATATATATATATTTTTTTTTTTTGATTTTTTTTTTTTTTTTTTTATTTTT
>Ga0099825_1000739_pt1 | contig 37466 bp, 13 predicted proteins | sample SiratroredBW_FD_76838 | JGI IMG/M metagenome (GOLD analysis project Ga0099825, IMG submission 76838) | Root nodule microbial communities of legume samples collected from California, USA - Siratro red BW | ecosystem: Host-associated > Plants > Roots > Nodule | place: USA: California | collected...
TCTACTGTTAACCTTTCTGAAAACCAACGAAAAAGCAACAAAAATAAAACCCTTTCGAAAATGTCGAGTGCATCGTAAAAAAAGATCAGCAATCAAAAAAAAAAAAAAAAACAAATTCATTCCGTCAAAGTGGTAAAATAAGAACATGCTCAAAATTAAACAGAGAGAAAGAATGCAACGAAGTCAGCATCGAAATTGAAAGCAGAGAAACTCAATCCAGTAGATGATCGAAATCAAGATATGGAAAAGAAACCCTACGGGGAAGTAAAAAGCTGAATCGTTGGATAAAGCGGAAAAGTTGAGAAAAATAAAAAAGCAGATCATAATCAAGGAATCGAAATCAAAGAAGTGGGGAGGAAGGAGCAGATGAGCAAAGAGAAATAAAAAGAAAGAGATAAAGGATTATGCAAAGATTGATGGAAGGAAGGTAGAAAGCCATAGTAGAGAGTTGACAAGAAAGAGAAACTGAACTGAATTATGAAGACGGAGAAGAAACGATACCGTTTGTGACAAAATCAAAACAGAGAAGAAGAATAAGAAGAATTGAGACTCAAACTGAATTTGGGATTGTAAGAGCAACACCTTTTCTATGTCACCGCCCGCTCCTTTCTTTATTACCTTCTATCAATTTATTAATTCTTATTTTCAATGTCCACATGCTTTCTTCAAACCTTTTTTTTACAAGTGTTTTTATGGAAATTAATTAAATTATTGATTATTAATATTTTTTAACATTAGTTCTCAGAATATTAACCAAATGTACCATAATTGATAATACTAGTACAATGACGTCTGAACAGACAAATTAGGAAGATTAAGAAAAGTAGGAAATTGTTTATGGTTGATTAAAAAAAGCAGTGAAGCTATTGTTTATACAAGTATTAGGCGAGGTTTCCTAGTATGACTTTGGTGGAGAATGGAAGAAAGGGTTCCAAGTCGTAAGCGCGTTTTCTATATTTTCTCTTTGTCTCTGTTTGGATTGGCTTGGGAATCACGGGCTGACGTTGGAATTTGTAAGGGTCAACCATATTTGTACTTCTTTCTTGCCTCCCATTTTTAACATCCAGTCAAATTAGTATTTAAGAGTATTTCTAAGGATTCAAACTTTAAATATACAGCTATATTAAATCAAAATTCAATTTTAATACAAATAATTTTATTTCTTACTGAAATTATTATTTTCTTATTAAATATCCTTTATTGTAACAAAATTTATTACAATATGCAGAACATGCACGGTTTTTAATATATATATATATATATATAATGAAATAATACTATATATTATTCTTCTGGAAAGCTCTTCCACGAATCCATTCATGGGTCAGATCAAGTTACTGTTTTCTATTTGATTTTTAAGAAACAAATCATCAAATGACAATCGGTTCCATTTTATTCCTATTCGTGAAGTATATCACCTGTACGTATTAAAAAAAAATATAGTAGATTAGAAAGAATGCTGTTTAGTAACTAATGAATAAATAAGTTTTTCCTTGTTGGAAAAAATGCTATTTAGTAATTAATAAATAACAATTGTATACAATATGAAATAAAAAATATAAATAGATTTACTAAAAGAGAAAAGTATACACAAAAATGATATCATATAAAACAACTTTTCTTTTGTTTTATCTTTAAAACATTATATATATACAATGTAAAAGGCTATTAGTTTCTGACGTATTTATTTATTTAATCGAGTGTAATTAAAAACATGAGTTTAATTTGTTAAAAAATATTAAACTTGAGCTTAACTTATTTATAACTTATAATTAATTTTATGTGTATTTTATTTACCACAAATTATAATGATTGGATTTTCTAGTGAGCGATTGTTAATCTATTCTTTTGTTTATTAGAATACCCTTCTACTTTCTAAATTCTTTTAGAAAGATCCGAGCTGTTGAATGAAGAAAAGAGCTGCTTTTCTGTTCATTCTTCCGTTTCAAAACCGTGGTATACTGTGTTGAAAAGGGTGTAAGGAAAACTAAGAAGGATTGAAAATTTAAATTAAAGAGAAAATAGCATAAATGAGCACATTGATTCTTAATATATTAAAAACTTATTCATAACCTAAAATTTCACTCAATATTATTCAATTATTTTAAATTATCTAATTATATAATCAAAATATTCATATTTTAATTTAAAAAATGTGTTAAAAATCTATATTAACTAAAACTATGATGAGTTTATAGTATATAAATAGAGTATTATTTTCACCTTAGAAATCACAATTTGCTTCTTAAGCATAAATCCAAAAAAATAAGGTCGATCCAAAAAAATGTTCACATTGTCAAATGTTACCAAACATAAAAAGAACATGTCCCAGCATTGTTGGAGCATCTACTTCTCGTCATTGATTATGTTTCATTTCACACAAAGTTTTTCATGGACCATTAACTAAAATATTTAATAAATATATGTATCTGATTTTTTTTTTATTTTTAACATGTACTACATCATTTCAATAATTAACAATTTTTAACTAATAAACATAATATTTAAAAGTAATTAATAAATAAATTAAATTTTATTTGAAATTTTAAAACCATTTAATCAATATTGATTTATAAAGAAAATACCCCAATAATTTTATTTTATTTTTGCTATTAATTTTTAGATATATTTTTAACAAATGTAAGATATAAATTTTAATTCAAATAATAATTTTATAATTTATTATATTTTTTTCTTCCAATTTTAATTTTAATATAAAAATAAAATTATAAAATTATTATAATTTATTCTGCCAATAATTTAAATAAATCATAAATTATAAAATAAAATAATTGATCATTTATTTTCCTATTATAATTAATTAGTTAAAAAAACCTATAAAATATTTCATTTTATTTTTTTTTATTTTTTTAAATTTTAATTTAATTAGTTTTTTATTATTCTTTATCTTAATTTTAATCAATTAATAATCACAATTTTTGATAAATTAAAAAAACACAAATAAAAAGTAACACAATTGATTTATTAACCGTAAAATAAAAAATAAAAAAAAATAAAAAAAATAAAAAATGCTATTTTAAAAATTAAAGAACAAAGATGTCTATTATAAAAAATAAAAAATAAAAATATATTATTTAAGTAAAAAAAAAGTCAACCAAAATAAAGCTTCTTCATCCTAAATCTGATAAAAGAGCTCCTAGGTGCTTTAAGCTTTTTATGTAAGCGACACTTGATGTGATGTAGGAAGAGGCTTTTGCACCGTTAAAAGCAAAGGTGAAACTCCTCAAAGTTTGCGGAAGTAATTGGAAATGGAAGAAGAACCGTAGAAGTAGAAGAGTATAATAGAAGCTACGGTGGAAGCTCCTTGTGGAAGTGAACTAGGTGATGCAAGTTTTCAAGGAGGTTAGGTCAACCTTCATGAGAGAGTCTCTAGCTTTTTAGAGAAGAAACTCAATAGAAAACTTGATCAATGTGTAGAAAATTCAGCAGCATTTCATTAAGTAAAATCAAGCTTAGAATACATGGAGCCTAGGTATCTATTTGTAGAGTTCAAGTGGTTTCTTATGCAAGCTAAGCTAGCGTGTAAGCTTAGCTAAGAAGAAACCCTAGCTTGCATCACACGCTAGGGTTAGCGTAACCTAGCGTGTGAAGCAAGCTTCCCCTAAACCCTAGCGCTTATCTCCTTCCTTCAATGAGAATGGGCCACATGGCATGTCTATTAGGCGCTACTAAACCTTAACTAACCTAGGTGCCTTTACAAACCCTAAGGCACCTAGGGTTTATTTACAAGAAGCAAAATTCCTATACTAATTTTTACAATTTCTCAAATGATCTTCAAAGTTCAGAATAGTCAACATTTTGATCTGTGTAGGTGTTTCTGACTCTTCTTTAACTTTAAGGTGTATAATCATAACTCTTGTAATTGGACCTTGTTTGGGGCCTTCTTCCATCAAAATCCAATCAAATCTTTCTTTACATCAGTCAAAACGCAATAACTATGAGAATGACAACATGCCTCAACCACCTCCAAGGAGCCAATAATGTCTGCTCAAAAATCTTAATCCCTTTTATATTAATTTTAGAGAGACACTTTTATTCTTTTCTTATATTGATGGGTGCAAGAAGAAATTTCTAGAAGGACATTTAAAGGCCCAAGGTGGCCCAATTTGTAGTAAACACCTCATTTTAGTAGTTCAGTGAAAGGTACTCTCATGATTTAACTAAGGCAATTGGTTCTTGCACCTCATCAAAAAACGTGAATGGATAGTGGTGCCCTTGTAAGTAAAGAGAAGGAGAAAAGAGTTTCGTGGTTGAGGTGTTTCGAAGGTGTAGTGCAGAGCAATTATGAAGGGTTTTTAGCGGACGAGCAACGACAATTGACATTGGAGTGATGAAGTGGAGGGCGTTGACAGTATTGTGCATTTTGAGTATGTAGAGGTAAGATGAGTTGATTTGTTATTGAAATTTTTGGTGAAGTATTATGTTGATTTAAATGTATGGATAGTTTAAGGGGTTTGTTGGGTTTGCCAGGGTGGTTTTAATTTGAATGTAGGTGTGTTATGAGAGTGTGGTGGATTTTATGGTTGTTGTATAGAGGTGTGATGGTGGGGTGGGGTGTTTTTATTGAATTTCGAAAATCATTTTTTCAGAAGAAATTCAAAAAATGTTTTATGGAACTTAAATTTTTTCCAAAATTTTGATTCATTATGGAAAATATTTTTCGGAATACAAATTTGATTTTCAGAAAATGTTTTTCGAAACATGTTTCCAGAAAAGAATTTTTGAAAATTAAATTTATATTGCAAAAAATATTTTCTAGAAATCATTTTTGAATTTTGGAAATTATTTTCCAGAATTGCTTTTGCACCTCCAATATTTATTTCGAAAACCATTTTCCAAAAGTCATTTTTACAATTTAATATTTATTTCGAAAAACATTTTTTGAAAATCAATTTTACATGTCTATAGCTAATTTTGGTATTTTAAAGATATGATGGGTGCAGGAAGCAAATGAGAGAGTGCAAGAAGCAATTGCCTTTACCTAATATATCACTTCACAACCAAACTTAGCCTTCTAAGAACACCAACACCATTTTCACCATCATATGAAATTATATGGTTGAGATTTGTAATTGTCATTTCTCATATCTCATTTGGGCATCTTTTTTAAGTATTATTAACGTAAATAAGTTACGCTCGTAAAAAATTATCAGTGCCAATAAATACTAAACTACTTAAATTATTAATTTTGTGTGTACTTTTGAAATAGATTTTAAATGGTTAATGATGAAATAAAATTAACTAGCCTAAATAATTTTAATAGACTTGACAATTAGTTTTTTTTTTCTTATGAAAATCGATGCGATGAAATAAATTTATATTTATAAATAGTGTTGTGATAATTTTGTAAATTTGAAACATTTTATAAGTTGATTTAACCTTTAATCAACACAGAAAGTTTTTGGTAGAGTAGAAAAATGCAATCCTTTCAAACACTCTTTTTGTCTTCGTGGTAGAACTCCTTACTGGTGTAATTGGATTTGTATGAAAAAGAGGTTCTCAAACTATCATTTTTCTGAAAAAAAAAAAAAAAAGGTGAAAACTGTTTTTCTTAATTATTTGATTGACAAGAAACAACCAGTTCAGGCCATCAAAATATCTTTTATCTTGAACAACTAAAGTTGAAAAAAATGCCTCAACAAATAACACAAAAAAATATTGCAAAAAAGAAAAATACAATGGAGTGGGTATCGTTGTTTTTCTTTTTCTTTTTTTCTCTTTCTTTGTGTAGCTCACATAAGAGTGGTCCATTAGAATTACTTAAAACTAAATGAAAAAGGATTTATTTGATACTCTACATATATAAAAACTTTGTAGAAAATAATATAATTTTTTTTCTTGTTGCAATATATATGCCATTATCAAACTAAACATTAAATATAACTACATATTTGGTAGTCATGACTTTTTCTTCTTTGTCATAAACAAATTCTCGTTAATTAATCATGATTGTACTATTTAGATGTATATTTTGAAATTTATAACATTGTTAAAAAAAGTAGTAAATGTTATATTTCTGTAATTGAAAATAAGATCCACTTGCTTTTATGACGTAACAATTTCCACTTAGTTATTTTTTTCACACAATAAGATCCACTTGGTTCTTGACTTCAACATTTATTTCCTGAAAAAAAGTTTATACTTACAATAAAATGTAGAAGAAGAAAAAGGTGTGAATGTGATTACAGTGTGAAATCCTCATTCACACTAAAATAAGAAAAAAAAGTAGTGTTGCTGGTGTAGTTGTTTTCATTGAAAAATAAAAGAATTTGAGTGGATAGATATATTTTATACCTACTTCATCGACATTCTAGAATTTTGTAATTTATGGTCCTCTTTCATTTTGATCCATAATTTGTTTCTTTTCCTAATTTTAATCTTTATATTTTAAGAATCCAATTTTATTTAATTATTAATTTTGTATACTTTTTTAATGCTGGTCTAATTCAATCGTATATTTAATCTATTATTGTATAAGATACCTTTAATAAAATGAGAGAAATAGAAAAAACGTATGTAAAATTAAAAATTATAAAATAATTAGAATTACCATAAAAATAGTTAAAAAAATATGTTACCTTCATATAATATAACGATGATATAAATTATTAAAGAATAAAAGTGTTCAATAAAAAAAATAATAAAAAATTATCACCTTTATATAATGGTATAAATTTAATATTTAAAAATGAGATTTAAGATTAAAATAATTTTAAAATTTATTTATCTGAAAAATAAAAATATGTTTTAATTTTTATGGTAAATTAAATTAAAAATAATTATAAAATGATAATAAAAATAAAATAAAATGCTCGGTACAAAAAAGATGTGACTAAATGAGAGTAAAATAACTCTTAAACACAATAATTTATGAACGAGAATCCAATTTTACATTGTAAGAAATATTTTTTTAATAATTATACTCGTTATCTTAAAAAGCTGATATATTTCTATTGTTTGTAGAGCGTTTAAAGTTACGAATTAAGAAAATTTAAAAAATAAATTATTAAATTCAATACATATCATATTTATTGATAACAGTGACATGTCTCAAACCCATGTTTTAACGTAAAGAAAACAAATGATATAAATACAACATACACATTACACATTGGACTTTACCTCCATTTTAATACTCAGTTCTATTGGATTTTACGAAACAACTTAAAATATATATATATATATATATATATATATATATATATATATATATATAACACAATATTTCTTCTTTAAATATATGTATCTTCACTAATAATACATCTCATCAAAGTTACATTTTTTCAATCAAGTTTCGTAAAAAATGTCTATGTAAACTTCATGACCGATATATCAATTGAAATAATATATTTATATATAAATTTGATTATTTTTCGTTTAACATATATTTATAACATTAAAACTATATTTTTTTTATTTTTTTATTTCAAAGTGTAAGGAAACATAGTTGTATAATACATTTAAGAATAAATACAATAGAAAAAATATTTTTATTCTTTTTGTTATGAAATTGAGTGAAAGAAATTTTTCTCTTAAGATTTTTCCTTTTAACTATTTGATTTTATAAAAAAAATTGTTAATCCTTGTAGTAACTTTAATGTTTATAAAATATCATTGTATGTGGTCCTATTCTTATATATATATATATATTAATTGCAGTTCTACATATTAAAATCTCTAATTCTACAAATTTTAAGATTTCTCATTGATAAACTATTTCAGTGAAATGTGTATTTTTCTTTATGAGTGAGATGGAGAATTCTTTGTATCTGTTTAATTACACAACTTATGTTTGTTAAACTAGACTAAATCCATTATGTCTAACACAATCTTATACATATAAAATTATGTATTACATTTAATTATTTAAAACACATAATAAAAACACATAAATATTGTAAGATGCATACTTTAAAAGAAAAATAAAAATATAGTTAAATATTTATTTATAAGATTATATCAAACTTTTACAATGTAAACAATTATTAATTATACAGGTTAAATCTTTATACGAAATTAGAAATACAAAAAGTAAAACAAACATTTTTAAAGTAGTGGACTAAAAAATAAATTTTAAATTTAGAAAAATAACATACTCCAAGTTTGAGGAAATAAAACATATTTAAATATTTAAAAGAAAATTGAAAACTAAAATAAACATTTGGAACATAGAAACCAAATTGAATGATGTAAATAAAAAGATGGATTAAAAGAGTAATTTAACTCTTGTTTATTACCTTTACATTTATTGAATTTATCATTATTTTTCAATCTAGATATATTTTAATTTTTTTTGCTTATTAATATTTTATTTTATTTGATAACTCGTACTTCTTTATGGTTATTTCATTTTATTTTTTCTACTCCAAATACACAATTTGTCGTCTACCATAATCTTGTTAAGAAGATTAAGTTTGTTTTCGTGATTCCTATTCACTTTTAATAGTTAGTTTACAACTTAGATTAAATAATTCAACTCGATTGATATGTCAATGGAACAGTTTGGTGGTATATTCGTTAACTTCAAAACTCAACTCACCTTAAAGATGCTAAGAATCAATTTATAACCCAAAGATCACTCATAGGTATAAAATATTTTATTAATTACTATTCAATTTTTTTTCCATTTTGAATAGAAATATAAATATACTTTTTTAAATTAGAGGATCACATCTTAAAAATAGAGACTAGATTAAATAATAATAATAAACAAAAAAAAACATCATTGTCTTTTCAAATACCAGCATGTAACATGAACATGTTAATTCGTACTTATGGATCACACTAAAGTAACGACCACTTGAGTTGTGGGATCCAAGCCATGATAAAACATTTCCAAGCAGTTTCATACTCATCCGAGGATACAAGTAAAAAATTGGAACTCAGTAAATCTTGTCCTGGCCTGCTTGTATTTGCCTTATCATATTTGAAATCAGAAAAGCTGTAATTACATGAAGCACAGTGACATTTCTACAGATTCCATCCCCACAATGCACTTTTACGAGATTCCAAGGTGCGTACCCTCATCACTCATAAAAATTTACATGCTACAGTTATCAAATGACTTGTGAGGAAGCTTCAAAGGATCATGAACATGTACATCACCAGAGCACCGTGTTCATATCTTACTTTTGTGTTTGGCCTTTGGGTCTGCGAATGAAAGGCCAGCAAAGCCTACCACCCTTCTTCACACGCCTGCATCCAAAAATTAAATACTCGTTACTATTCATAAACAAAAACAATGTAGTTACGTACACACTCAATACTAGGTTGTTTACTCAAATGCCGTGCTCAATCGGATTAGCATTCGACGAAAATATTACTCAAAATACTAACAACTTCAACTCTGAACACTAGAGTATGGACATAACCCCCCCTTTTTTTTTCTTCTTGGCATTAAAGTCTTAAAAGAAGCAATGAAAAAAGTGTCATCGCCTCTTGAACCGTGATAGTCACGGTTTGATATTTAAGATGCTGTTTTAAGGCAAGTTCAAGCAACTCGACAACAACCTATGCGCGTTGCCACTTTTTTGTTGCGTTGAAATTGTCCTTTGACTTTTTAAGTCATCAACTTATTGGGTGGAATGTAACAATCGAGACACCATGATATTTTTTCAGCTTTTAAACACATATGAAACAGTTAAATTTGAAGGATAGACAACTGAATGTTCTGATCTAGTTGTTACAAGAATCAAACAGCAGTTGGAAAAAACTGCAAGGTTCAACTTTCAACTAAGAAACTATATTTCTAGTTTTAATCTGCTAGTTTTCAATCTCTGAGAAACATTTCTGTTTAGTTTTGGACAAAACAAGCAATTTCCTACGTGCTTTCAGCAAGTTCTGCAATTTACATAAAGGGCAGCATAAATTATGTGAAACCCGAGTTTTGATTGGAGAATTGCGTAAAAACACATGGAAAGAACTCTGTCTAGTCCTTAGATATAACTCATCAATTTGCAATTAATTGCTTTCTGATTACCCCTGAAACATGTCACCCAAATAAATTCAAACGAGAAAAAAATGGCTTTTCAAGTGGCTTGAATGAAGATGGAACATACCTGCTGTTACTTCTGCTATTTCTGCTGCTGCTACTACTGCTACCGGAACTTTTGGAACTGCCACTATTGGTACTGGATTCACCACTGTCGCTCCCTTTATACGCTGAAGGGCTCTTCTTCCACCACTCCTTGTCAACACCACCCTTTGTTGATCCATCAGGTTTAGGGGTAACTCTTGAACTGCTATTCCCAGAGGACTCATTATTCTTCTTCTTGCTCTTGTTCTTGTCCTTAGACCCCAGAGAAAAAGGAAGCCCCATTTTGAGGTAGAAACCTCCACGGTCAATGTTCCCGTTTCTCTTCACCTGTGTCATCTTATTATCAACCCTTTTACCGGCACCGCCACGGCTTTTGTCCCTCTTGTAGAGGGTCAAATTCCTTCGTTCCTCCACTGCGTTCTCTAGCCTGTGGTGCTCGACGAGGTCCTTCAAGGAGAGCTCGTAGTTGGACTCGGGCATGTTCTTCACCATTTCCATGAGTTCCCTCTGGCCTCTGACTATGGCCTGCGTCCTGGACGTGGGTGAAAGGTCCTGGTGGTCGTTTTTGGTGTGTGGGGGGCTGGTGGTCCACATGGGTGGAGAACAAATTCCAGAATCATCGACATTTAGTTCCTGAAAAGGCGGTATAATAAGAGAGTTGGTGGGTTCCCATGTGGTGTGAGGTTTGTGTCGGGTTCCGTCGTACAGAAGAAGAGAATTGGTGGGGTGGTGTGTCCTGGGATCAAGCATGGTTGCTTCTCTGTTCTGTTCTGTTCCGTTCTGTTTCGTGTTCTGTTTTAGAGTAAACAGAGGAATGAGTGAAGGAAGGAATGAATATATGTGTCTGTGTTGAAAGAAGATGGAGCGTGATGATGTGTTGAGGGACGTCAGAGTTTGGGGGAAGAGGTTGGGGTGATGGTATTAATTTCTTGGTGAGGAAGATTTTAAATGACGCATATAGAGATAGAGAGAGAGAGTTAAAGGGTCTAAAAAGTCAAGGGATTCTAGATTGTTGAGGATGTATTGTAATTGCAGGCACTTGCTTTCACATTTCTACGTCTTCTTATTCTAGGTAGGTGCCTATGGATCATACATACATTCAACCATATTTTCTCAGTCTCAAAAACTGTCATTTCATTTTTACTCTTTTTTCTCTGTTTTAATATAACTTTAATTTTAACTTTCTTTAAAACATTCAATTTGAGTAACTCCTCACTCTTCATTAAAATTTTGTTATTTTTTATTAATTTCTACTCAAATTCATTTTTTATTATCTTAGTCAAATAATATATATACACAATTAATTAAATTTTAACAATATTTTTTAATACATTATGGAATAACTAAAATAAATTTATATAATATTCTAAATCATTGTTATAGATTTTAAATATTTATTTATTTATTATAAATATACTCTATTATAAATAAATTATCGTTTTGACTAAGCGTTTTCTAGAGCAATTCTTCGCAGAAGAACCTTCATTGAGAGTATTTTTCCAATTGAAACGTTTTTAATAAGTTTATACGCGTGAGCCCTAATCAAATTTCATGTTCGGAGCATCAATTTTCAAATTTTATTTATTTGAGATGTATTTTTAATTAATTAATTTAACAGTTATTTAAAAGATTATTAATCATCTAAAATTATTTTTCCTTTTTTATCTGTTGACTTAATTTTATTCGATAATAATAAAAGATCGTGTATTATAATGTAAGTTATTTATCATATATATGTTCTAAAATATTTATTTATAATTAAAAAACGTGTTATCTATCCATTAAATACTACTTTCTGTCCAACGTATTAAACCCAACTATTAAACAGTCTTAAAATAATGTTTGGAAAAAAGTTAAGATAAATCTAATGCTGTCCCCATAGAATGAGCTTACCTAACTTCATACCAGAATTCTACAATAAGATTTACCAAATGGATCTACCACAGCTTTCTCAACCTCCCTCATTTCAAATCAACACTTATTTATCAACACCTCTTTTTTTAAACCACAAACTACTGGTACAATCCAAACATCTACACTTACCCAAGACAAATTTTACTTATATATATATATTTCACTTTTTAAATAATAAATTCAAACGCTATCTATTATTTAACAACTCCTTCGCTAAAAATAAGATTACTTTTATGGATCCCAATCGATTAAACAGTTGCAAATCTTGCATGAAAGATATGCCACACATAAATTATTAAATCAATCATTTAAAGCGGAAAAGATTAAGAAGCCTACTAGATTAAAGGCAGTGCCCTTCTTATGTAGGGACTTGATTTCATGTATGCCCTCCTTTTTTAGTCAATTTTTTAACGATAGAATTTTTGGTAAAGGCCATTTCTTCTTCACTTTTAGTTTGTTTTATACAAGGAGAAGTACTTTGGAATTATTTATTTGTTCATTATAAGTATTTATTGCTTGGGACACAGAAGAATATGACAATGATTATCTAAGGCCGCATGTGAGAGACCCACACAGGGAGGGAATTAATGAGTCATGATGAATCATGATGATCATCCTAATATTGCATCTATGCTGAAGGATCATTATATGCTTATCATTTTGATTGTTAAGAAATAATATTGAATGTTTCCCAAGCAAGGTGGTAGCAGAACATACCATCATGGATGTGCAGGTGGTATATCAAAATAATCAGTTCTTATAGAGTGAGTGCTAATCAAACTCTCCAACCCATATAATTGCTTTGCCAAGACAATTATATCTCCTCAATTCAAGCTTCTTCTACCTTTTAAAACTCATTGGTTGGTTGGGTCAGGCTAATTGGTCCCAAGTCAAGTGTTAGCTTTTTTATTTCAAATAGATATTTGAATACATTTTATCCATGTAAAAAAGGGCTAAGTTGTTATTTTCCCAAAAAAATCACTAAACTCATTTTTCTTTAGATAAATCTATGTTGATTATAAATTTTGCATATCGAGAAACAAAGATATAAGGGAGATGAACCTTACTCCAAATAAGTATATTATAATAACTAGTCTGTCTGTCTCCTTTTCATTTGATAAAGATTTTGTAAGTCTTTGATAAGCGTAACGGTCCTTTTACTCTCTTATTGTTTAGTGGCCACAAAACCTTTCTTCATTTATTGGGTGCTTTTTCTTCACCACAATTATAAAACACCCAAGGAACCCACTAAAAAAATGGCAGAATAGGCTAGTGATTAATTGAATTGTATAGTGTTAATTAAATTCATTACCTAACCTAATATCAATTTTTATGATGTAAAAGTTTGGTGATGTTTGCTCCTTATCTCTCTCTTCTTACTGTTCATCATAGTATTAGATAAGACAATATTGTGTTATAAATATATTTTATGAAAATTAAATGATGATTCATGTAACTAGCTATTGCACCAAACAATCATAATAATGTTATTATTATGATTAAAAGAATCAAATTATATATAAATTGATAAGAATGCAAACTAATTCAATAAAAGAATTCAATATATTTTCTATACTATGATGCAAATATATATGTGTGTATACTTTTTATTTTATAAAAATACCTCTTTAGTGTCAAGAGGTAGGTAGCTAAAGTTTATGATACGGCAACACTTGGACAGGAAGTCGAAAACGAAAGTGAAGAAAAATTATACCCCATAATAGACATTTGATTATTTATTTATTTATTTATTGTTATACAGGAAGGTTTATTTAAAGATGAAATATCATATCAGCAAATATCGAATTGCTAAAAATACTATTTACAACAATATTTCTAGTTGGTATTTAATATTTTAAGAAAAAATTAAAAACTATTTGACAAAAATAAAAAATTTATCTGTAAAAGAACATGGTAGATATAATAATTATTACAGAAAAACAGGTTCCATCAATTGGTGAGATACAATTTAGTGGTGTTGCATGTATTAAAAGTAAACTAATCTTAAAAAGAAATTATCACAAACATGGCACATTAAATGCAGTACAGTACATGCATGACATGCACATGCAGATGTTGCTGTGCACAAACAGAATAGATAAAAGATTGAAGAAGACAGTGGTTGATTTGATTTCATGAATTATTGGAGATTTCGGAGTTTTTTGTCTTCTTTCTGCACCGCTACTTTGAAGTTGCGTAAATTGGCCACTGTCCTTGTCTCTTTCCATTACCCTACCTGAAAGGAAACCTATGATATTGTTGAGATTTTGTTGAAGATAAACATAACTAATACATATCATACTATATGTTTCATCCCTCTTTCTTTCTCATTTCATTATCTCCTAATATCCACCAAATCCATATCTTATTACCATTTTCTTCTTCTCTTTACAATTTTCCATCACATAAGCTACCCTCACTATATATTACAGCTACAATTACTATTTCACTTACAGTAATTATTATTTTTACTTTTCATTTCATTTTTTAATGTATACAGATAATTTATTCAAACAGCTGTGTTCTACAATTTTTTAGATGTTCTTAAAAAATGAGTGGTAATAATTATAAGCAGAGGCATTATTTGTGATTTGGCCTCCCTCTTACTATTTGCAATTAATAACATGTTGACTTTGATTGGTTTTGCTATCAACACTTATTTTATTCCAAAACATATTGCAGAGATTCCACCAAATCCATAGTTGTTTGTGATGAACTGATGATGGTTGCTATTATAGTTGAAATAACGTTCCAGTTAAACCTGATGACCAGTGATTTAGCTGGTTAATGTACTAATCTACATTCAATTAATGAATCTGTATAAATAAAATTAAAATAATTAAATAGTACTAAAAGTATAATATCGTAATTTAATGATATTAAAAAAATTTAAAAACACATATATATGTTTATAATTTTTAATAAAATAATGCATAAAAAATTAAATATATAATATTATTTTAGTGAATAAAAAAATTAGTCTTTTCGGTTCGTAAAGCGGAAGATTAAACGGGTTATGTGTTACTTAAACAATTTAAACATTATTATTTTAATTTTTTTGTGATAGTATCAGGGCAATTAACCAGTTAAATTTTTTAGTGCTGTTACTTATAATGGTAGAGGATAATACTGAAGAATTAAGTATGGTTAATAATAGTAAAGTGAATTTCATTTTTTAAAAAAGTTGTATAACGGATGAGATGGGTTGGAAATGAAAAATCCACTTTCTTTATTATAATTGAGGTCGGTTGGTTTTACCATTAGGATTGATTAAATTAATTTACAAGTTAGAAATAATTTTGACAACTCTAACTATTAATGCCGATAAAAAAAAAATTAATGTCATTAATAAAATTTGGCATATATAAATTTATTTTAATTTATTTTTTGTTTTTTTAATGCCTTTTTTCATTTTAATTTTTGTTTCTGTTCGTCAACTCGCCTTTTCACTTTCTCTTTCTAATTTCTGTTAGTGATTATAAACATTTCGAATAACCATTAACAAACTTCTCTTTTGAACATCTTCCTCATAAACTCAAGTCTAACTAAAGACTAGGCTAGGAGGATGCAAAGAAACCTACAAACCATAACACTAATATATTCTCTATTATTAGTCTATGTTAATAAACAAATATCTAGTTACCACACCAAAATCTTAATTAACACTTTTCACCTTTGAAAAATTTGTGTATTAATTAATAACGTAGGTGTTTAGTTACCAAACACAAATCACACAATTTAATCCTTCGGTTGAAAATTTTGTGCATTAATAATTCATGTGAGTTTTCGGCCTTGTTAATGGATTCATGGTGAAAAGTAGCTCACAGTAGTTGCTATAGCCACAATTTAAAGGAATGGTGGAATCGTGGACTAAAATAAAAACAAAATATTATTTTTAGAGGGATTAAAATGAAAATAAGTACATTGAAATAAAATTATATGAAGTAACGTTTTACATGATATGCCGAGGCAGAGTTTTATTGATTACTCAATAACTAAAGGCTAAAACTAAAACAAAAATTGAATACTAAGTGGATCATTTCACAAAAATATTTTCAAAAGAACTAAAATAAAACATATAGTTATAACTATACGTATTGCATGAGTAGCAGCCACCGGCCCCGCAGCCAAAGGATTTTATTAGAAATAATGGTTTGTAAACCTGACGGCTAATATTGACTTTGCTCATGTTTTTATCTTCTTCCTATGTTTTAATGATGTTATTATATGATGACATAAACCTTTTCTTGTTTGAGTAAGGTTGTAGTTTTACTTTGAATAAATGTCATACACGTGTATGACTGGTGAGTAAAACATATTCTGTGATGGCTGCCTCTTATAGTTGCTTCTTCCCCAACTTCGCAACTCATCTCGTTAACATGCCGAATTTCCTATTCTCTTCCATTAATTCGCTTTCTAGAAGTGACAACTGGTTCCTCCCTCTCCTATTCTCGTTTACACTATGAAATAAACACAACCTTAAAAAATAAAATGTTCTTTCGTGGACTTTAGGAACGTGCGTAGATATCTTACGTGTGTCTCAAGATATCATTAGTGATATGAAGAAAAGGGTAGCTACGTGAGATAGAGCACCGGCTTGACAACGAGGGAGAATAAACTAACACAAATAATGTTGTGCATGCTTCTCTTTCATTCATCAAAATCTTTTTTATGGCAGGGCCAACAAATAGAACCAAACAAGTTTGGAGAAATCTAACACCTAAATAATACTAAACAAATAAAAGCTCTAGAGAAAATGATGCAGTTCATCTAGAAGGCTATTTGAAAGTCAAAAACGTCTTTATTCGTAAATTTTTATAAGCTGAAGGCACAAAAAGGAACAAATTATAATCCCCACGAGTGGCTCGAAGACCGCTGCGGCAAAATTCTGTGGAATTATTTGTCTGCGTATCTGGATTTGTAGCTTCACCGTCACGACTTTGTATATCTCCTATGTTTTTCGTATTCCAAGCGCTTTTTTTATTATCCATGCTTTTGATTCATTTAAATAATGTTTTAGTTTATTTTTTCAGGTTTTCAATTAAAAATAAAAATCAAGGTGATTTGTTTTGGGCCCAAGCATTTGGGTTGTTCAAAGGTATCTGGATGAGGCCCATTCTTAATAAACACAAGGAATAATGCGATGGGTGATAATCGTGTTGCATGGGCGTGAGTGCTGCTTCTGTACTGAACCAGCTTCTCAGCAAGCAAAACCTGAATCCACAGCAACAGTCTCAAACCAACGCAGTGATCGAAACAATCCTCAGTTACCTAAAAGCGGGTCGCATCCGAAAAGCAACTTCCATTCTCTTCGCCTTCCCAAAACCCTTCCCATACTCTCTCTATGCCCTCTTCTTCCGCCTATGTTCCTCCCACCGCGCCATTGTCGAGGCTCGCAAGGTCGAGTCCCACTTGCTCACTTTCTCCCCCAATCCCCCCATCTTCCTCCTGAACCGCGCCATCGAGTCTTACGCCAAATGCAACTGTCTCCGCGATGCCCGCGAACTGTTCAACGAAATGCCCCGGCGAGATGGCGGCACTTGGAACGCCCTCATCACTGCTTACTCCCGATTGGGTTTCCCCAACCAGGTTTTATCCTTGTTCCTGTGTATGACTAGGTCCGGTGTTTGGCCCTCTGAAGTTACTTTTGCTAGCGTTCTTGCTTCTTGTGCTGCTGCGTCTCAGCTTCCTCTTTCCAAGCAGGTTCATGGGCTGGTCACAAAGTATGGCTTTTGTGGCAATGTGATTCTCGGGAGTTCACTTGTTGATGTGTATGCCAAGTGCGGGGTTATGGTTGATGCTCGCAGGATGTTTCATGAGATTCCGCAGCCTAATGCTGTCACTTGGAATGTGATCGTCAGGCGTTATCTTGATGCCGGTGATGCAAAGGAAGCGATTTTCTTGTTCTCGCGGATGTTTTCCACGGCGGTTCAGCCGATGAATTTTACTTTCTCTAATGCTCTCGTTGCTTGTTCCAGCGTGTCTGCGCTCCAGGAGGGGATGCAGATTCATGGGGTGGTTGTGAAGTTGGGCCTCCAAGAGGATAATGTCATTTCGAGCTCGCTTGTGAACATGTATGTCAAGTGTGACAAGCTGGAGGATGGTTCTCGGGTTTTTGATCTGCTTGGTTCGAGAGATTTGGTGTCTTGGACTTCCATTGTTTCGGCGTATGCAATGAGTGGGAAAACTTTGGAGGCAAGAAAGCTTTTCGATAAGATGCCTGAACGGAATGTGGTTTCATGGAATGCAATGTTAGCGGGATACGTTCGGTCCTTTCAATGGTCTGAGGCGTTAGATTTTGTGTATCTGATGCTTGAGAGGATTAACTATGTGGATCACGTCACACTCGGTTTGATGTTAAATGTTTCTGCGGGTATTTCGGATCATGAAACGGGGAAACAGATTCATGGATACATCTACAGGCATGGCTTCCACTTGGACATTAGGGTTTGCAATGCCCTTCTTGACATGTATGGTAAGTGTGGGAACTTGAACATGGCCAGGGTTTTGTTTAACCAGATGAGTGATTGGCGTGACAGGGTTTCCTGGAATGCTTTGATGGCTAGCTATGGCCATCATCAGTTAAGTGAACAGGCGTTAACAATGTTTTCAGAGATGCAGTGGGAGACAAAACCAACCAAATATACATTTGGAACCCTTTTGTTAGCATGTGCAAATGCCTTTGCTCTTCACCACGGTAAACAAATTCACGGATTCATCATTAGACATGGATTTCAGATAGATACTATAATGAGAACTGCTTTGATTTACATGTACTGTAAATGCCGTTGTCTTGGGTATGCTATTGAGGTTCTGAAAGGAGCAGTTTCTAGGGATGTGATAATTTGGAACACCATAATTTTGGGATGTTGTCACAATCATAGGGGTAAAGAAGCGCTTGAACTTTTTGTGATGATGGAAGCAGAAGGCGTCAAGCCAGACCATGTGACCTTAAAGGGCATTCTGCTTGCTTGCGTTGAAGAAGGCCTAGTTGAGTTTGGCACTGAATGCTTCAAGTCACTGAGCAGTAAATACCATGTCCTGCCTCGTTTGGAGCATTATAGCTGCATGATTGAACTCTACAGTCGGCATGGATCCATGCACGAGCTTGACAATTTTATGAGGACAATGAACATTGAGCCCACACTTCCAATGTTGGAGAGTGTTCTTGATGCTTGTCAGAAAAATGAGTGGGCTATATTGGGAGAATGGATTACAGAAAAAATTAATGCTTTCAAATATTAATTAATTTCAACTTGTAGGGTGCTGCATTGCAGCAGGGAGGGGAGAGGATCTTTGTGTACTAATCCACAAAATTATTGGAGAGCATTTTTATCAGAAAATAGACTTAAAAAGATTTCTTCTAAACTTTTGGAATCATCCAAAAATATTTTGAAATAAAGCGTTAAAAATCTTAGAAGTTGATACTCTGATTTTAAAATTATCAGATAGAAGGACCTTATATCATTTGCAAAGAATTTTTAAGGATCTAAGTGTAGGTTTTTAAACGAGATTTAATGAGCTTTCTCATTATAAATAATTTATAATTTTTAAATATCATTGACTATTTTTAATAACTTTTTCTTTTTCAGTTAATGCAAGTTGAGAAAAAAAGTAAAAGGAACTTAACTTTTGTTTCGTCTAGTTACCTGTTTTTCACGTTATATTCATCCGAATAACTTAAAACCATTTTTTTTAAAAGAAAACCTAAAAATCTTAAACTTTGGCTTTATAAAACCTTATTTGTTAAATGAATATGTTCTAATTTTAACTAAATTGTTCTAGCCAAATCCACCTCCGTCTAGATTCTACTTACTAGTTTAATAATATGAAAACCTTATTAGATAAAATAAAAGTATTTTGAAAATCTTTAATTTATAAATAAATTACGTGAGAATTAATATTGGTAATACAAATACCTTAACTAATAAAAGAATGTTTAAATATTATATTATTATAATGAGGTTGTTAATATATAAAATAAAATTTGTGGTAAAAGGAAACTGAATACAATGGTATGGAATGGCATGGTCTGGCACGAAGGCTTCAGTCCTGGTCCTCCATCAGTGAAGGGAGGCAACTCCACGTGGCATTCCTTAAATCCGGCATTCTGAATAACTCCGTCACCGTCGCAAACCGTCTTCTTCAGCTTTACACCCGCTGTGGTTTTCTCCGAGATGCGTCTCACTTGTTCGACGAAATGCCCAATACAAACTCTTTCTCCTGGAACACCCTCGTGGAAGCCCACCTCAACTCAGGCCACACCCACAATGCCCTCCACTTGTTCAATGCCATGCCTCACAAGACTCACTTCTCATGGAACATGGTCGTTTCCTCATTCGCCAAGTCCGGACACCTCCAACTAGCCCACTCTCTATTCAATGCCATGCCGTCAAAGAACCACCTTGTCTGGAATTCCATAATTCATGGTTATTCCCGACATGGGCATCCTGGGAAAGCGCTTTTCCTCTTCAAGAGCATGAACTCTGACCCTGCACAAATAATGTACCGTGATGCTTTTGTGCTGGCTACAGTTCTCGGCGCTTGTGCTGACTTGCTGGCTCTCAACTGTGGGAAACAAGTTCATGCACGTGTTTTCGTTGATGGTCTCGGGTTGGAGCTTGACAGGGTTTTGTGCAGCTCGCTGATTAACATGTATGGGAAGTGTGGTGATTTGGATGGTGCTGCTCGCGTTATTAGTTCCGTGAGGGAAGTGGATGAGTTCTCCTTGTCAGCTTTGATATTTGGTTATGCAAATGCTGGCAGAATGAGGGAGGCGAGAAGGGTTTTCGATATTAAGGTTGATCCGTGTGTTGTGCTGTGGAATTCAATTATTTCGGGTTATGTGTCCAACGGCGAGGGGATGGAAGCAGTGAATCTTTTCTCTGCAATGCTTAGGAATGGTGTGAGGGGAGACGTGTCTACTGTTGCTAATATTTTGAGTGCAGGCAGTGGTTTACTCGTTGTAGAACTTGTTAGGCAAATGCATGCCTACGGTTTTAAAGCTGGGGCGACTCATGATATAGTGGTTGCCAGTGCTCTGCTTGATGCCTACTCCAAATGTCGAAGCCCTTGTGAAGCTTGCAAGTTGTTTAGTGAGCTCAAAGCTTATGATACCATTTTACTTAATACTATGATCACTGTGTATTCCAATTGTGGAAGGATAGAAGATGCCAAATGGATTTTTAATACGATGCCTAGTAAAACCTTAATTTCATGGAATTCAATCCTAGTTGGCCTAACCCAGAATGCGTGTCCAAGTGAAGCGTTAGATGTTTTTTGTCAGATGAATAAGCTGGACTTAAAAATGGACAAGTTTAGTTTTGCTAGTGTTATCAGTGCTTGTGCCAGCAAATCATCCCTTGAACTTGGTGAGCAGGTATTCGGTAAAGCTATTGCCATTGGACTCGACTCCGACCAGATTATTTCTACCTCTCTTGTAGATTTTTACTGTAAATGTGGTTTTGTTAAGATAGGGCGTAAAGTTTTTGATGGAATGGTAAAATCTGATGAAGTCTCGTGGAACACAATGTTGATGGGGTATGCCGCAAATGGGTATGGAGTTGAAGCATTGACAGTCTTTAGCGAAATGGGGTGTTGTGGTGTCAAGCCTTCTGCCATTACTTTTACTGGAGTTCTTTCAGCCTGTGATCACTGTGGTCTGGTTGAAGAAGGAAGAAACCTGTTCCACACAATGAAACATGACTATAATATAAGTCCCGGCATTGAACATTACTCTTGCATGGTTGATCTTTTTGCTCGAGCTGGATGCTTCGAGGAAGCAATGGATCTTATGGAAGAGATGCCTTTTCAGGCTGATGCAAACATGTGGTTGTCAGTATTGAGGGGCTGTATTGCTCATGGAAACAAGATTATTGGCAAGACGGCAGCAGAGCAAATCATTCGGCTTGATCCTGAACATGCAGGTGCTTATATACAATTATCTAACATACTTGCATCTTCAGGGGATTGGGAAGGGTCAGCACTGGTAAGAGAACTGATGAGAGACAAGCATGTTCAGAAGATTCCTGGTTGCAGTTGGGCAGATTGTTGAATGAGAAACTCTGCTGACCTTCTTAGTTTCCTGGTGAATATGAACCGATCTGAGGAGGACAATTCTGAATATAAAAAAGCTTGGAACCACCATTACCATCCAAAGTTTTTTGGCCTATTTTCAGCTGACATACTGATTTCAAGAGACTAAATGAGAAGCTTCAAAGTATGTAGCTTAAGTTGGATTGAGTCCGTTTCGTTTCTTGCCAACAGTGTTGTGGGTGTCTAGTAGGAGACTGGAGCACAATGTTTTTACCCAAAATACATGACACGGTGTTGGACTTTGGCAGAAAAAATTGTTTATGAAATATCACATTTTACCCAGTTGTGAAGATCCTTGCAAAATATCACAGGTTTAGAAGTCTAGCTGATTGGAACAAAGCCTTTCTTCTGTAAGAGCAAGAAGAAAAGGATTTTGATCCCAATAATTCCCCGACCCTACCATTACCTCCAAATATTATAACAAAACAAGTTATTTCAGAAAGATCTTCCCCTTCCCTTTCCTCACTTCCCATCAAATTATGTTTTGTGTAAAGCACTATTTATGCAAATGACTATCTACACTCCCTTGCTATTAAATTGATCATATGTGCTAACAATTAAGCCCACAATTAAACAGACTGAATTTCTATGTCCGTGTTTCACATGCTTATATATTTTTATTGAAAAATATCTATTTTATTAGTTGGCTTAAATGATGCATGCTCAAGTTCAAAAATGACTCTTTTTTGAAGTTAAAGAAAAAAGACGAATAGTTTTAAAGAAAACTTTATGTAACTAAATCAAACCCAAATTAAATCTGTAAATAAAACCCATAAAACTTGAGATTCTTTCGAGTTAACCTATGTTAATCGATCCACAACACACCTCTTTGTACTATTTATTTAAGAGTACAACTTCTTGCAGCTCATATTTTTCGTCAACTTCCATTGGTTTTGAAATAAATTTTCCATTTTTTTTTCATTTTAGAAATTTTATTCTAAAATTAAGATCGTAGATTATTCAAATTGTTATTTTTCATTACTATAATGTAACTGTGTGAAAAGAAATTCAAAAAAAGTATGGTAACAAATCTATTACTAGTAATAGATGAAAATAAGAAGACTTGAGGAGTGTTAACGGTTAACGGTTTCTCTAATGTATTGTTTTTTTTTTCCTATTGAAATAGAGCTATTGTAAATACAATTGAGTAGATAAGAAATGAAAACAACGTGACTAATTAAGTTCTACGCAAATTAGCATTTACCTATAATGTTAATATGTTACTCTCTTTTGATGTTTCTAATGTATTACTCTCTTCTTTCGAAATAACTTTTTGATTTAAATCTATTTTTGTCACCATAGTTTAAAAGATTACAATTTTAATTCCTATAGAATTTTAATAATATATTTATTCTTTTAAATTTATAATTTAAACAATTTTATTTGTACATAATGTATCATAACTACAAGAAAATGTTCACGCTTACATTAACGTTGAGTTGGTATCAGTATCACACTGCATCAGTGGGGTTGGAACGTACATGTTACCATCAAAGGCAGAGATGAAAACTTGAGAAAGCTGTGATTCAGCGTGTGTTTGATTTTGGATTGTTATCGCTAACTCTCAAATGTGCCTGTGAACGTGACATTAGCGTTTGCATGTACCCATTTTTCAAGCACACGCAAGGTCCTCACTTTCCTCTTTCTTATTGCTCTCTTCTCCTAAACCACTGTTTATCTCAAAAATCCCTTAATTTTGTCAAAGTCGTGCATGCCCATTTGGTCAAACTGGGTCTTAACACCTACACCTATTTGGGTAATAGCTGTCTCAACCTTTACTCAGAGCTCGGCCACGTCAATGATGCACTGAAGGTGTTTGACGATATATCACACAAGAACTCCACGTCCTGGAACATTTTCTTAAAAGGGTTGCTGAAAAGTGGCCAGCTTGGCAAGGCCTTCCACGTGTTTGATGCAATGCCTGCTAGAGATGTCGTTACTTGGAACTCCATGATTTCGGGTTATGCTTCTTGTGGGTTTTCAAGTCATGCATTGGAGCTTTTTGTTAAAATGCAAGGCACTGGTGTGAGACCAAGTGGGTTCACTTTCTCCATTGTGATGTCACTCGTGTCAAGTCCCTCTCATGCTAAGCAGATTCATTGTAGGATGATCAGAAGTGGGATGGATTTGGATAATATAGTTCTTGGGAATTCGTTAATAACAATGTATGGAAAGCTTGGTCTGGTTGAATATGCTTTTGGTGTGATTATGACTATGAAACAGTTTGATGTTATATCTTGGAACTCTTTGATCTGGGCCTGTCAAAGGGCTGGGCACCATGAGCAGGCTTTGGAGCTGTTCTATCAGATGAGAGATGCCGAGTTTTTACCCGATCAGTTTACGTGTTCAATGTTAATGAGTGTCTATTCTAACTTGCGAGACTTGGACAAGGGTAAGCAGGTTTTTGCCTTTTGTTTCAAGATGGGATTTGTTTATAATAGCATTGTATCCAGTGCTGCTATTGACCTCTTTTCCAAATGCAACAGATTGGAGGATTCTGTTCAGCTCTTTAAGGAACAAGATCAATGGGATTCAGCTCTATGCAATTCCATGATTTCAGGCTATGCTAGACATGATTTAGGGGAAGATGCTCTGCGACTTTTTGTGCTGACCTTGAGAAAGAACATCAGGCCAACAAAATACACGGTTAGCTCTCTCCTGAGTTCTGTTTCAATTTTGTTACCAGTTGAAGTGGGAAATCAAATCCATTCTTTGGTTCCTAAACTGGGTTTTGAGTCAGATGAAGTTATTGCCAATTCACTTGTTGACATGTATGCCAAATTTGGGTTTATTGACGATGCCTTGAATATCTTCAATGAGATGAAAATAAAAGATTTGGTATCATGGAACACTATGCTGATGGGACTGACTAACAATGGGCGAGCGTCTTCTACCATGGACCTCTTCAGGGAATTATTGACTAGAGAAGACATGCTTCCAGATCGAATAACACTTACCGCAGTTCTACAAGCATGCAACTATGGGTTATTGGTTGATGAAGGAATTGAAATATTTTCCTTAATGGAGATTAAATTTGGAGTAAAACCAGGAGAAGAACATTATGAATGTGTTGTGGCGATGTTAAGTAAATCTGGTAAGCTCAAAGAGGCCATTAATATCATAGAAACAATGCCGTATAGAAGTACCTCTGGCATTTGGAGGTCAATTCTTTCTGCATGTGCAGTTTATGGAGACCTGCAAATTTTAGAAGGAGTTGCAGAGAAAATAATCGATAGGGAAACAGACACATCCTTACCTTACTTGGTGTTGGCTCAAACATATCAAATGAGGGGTAGATGGGAGACCATGGTTCGAATGAGGAAGGCTGCGGAAACTAAAGGTACTAAAGAGGTCATCGGACGCAGTTGGATTGGAATAAAAAACAACTTACACACTTTTGAGTCAAGTCAATTACAACATCATGGTGGCAAGGATCTTTATCTGCTGTTGAATTTATTGGTCTGGGAGATGGAGACTGAAGGTTTTGTCTAAAAATTGTAGAGGCCAAAGAAATTTGTTGTAGCAGTTGTTGACTAGAAGTGATAGTGCCATAGGAGGAGGAGGGGGAAGGAGGCAGAAAAATGTACATATTAAATCAGTTATTTCTATTAGTTTTCATAAGAAATTGTTTACACTGTTAATCCATCTCAGGATACGTTTAGTTTCAATGTAATACAAGAATGGTAGGAAAACTGTAACACTTTTTTAATACATTCTCTAATGTAAAGTTGTTTTAAAATAGATCAACAATAAGTGATAGAATGTCGCATCATTTTTTACATAAATAGTCAGTATATTAAGGATTCAATAATAACTAAATCAGTTATACATTAATAAAAATCAAAATCATTACAAATACTTGATTTTTATGTCTCTCCTTACATTCACACTCTGTCACCCGCGTTCGTCCATCACTGGTTTTGGCTCATGCAGAAATGTTTCGTATCAGAAAATTATGGGTTATTGGATTTTCAAAATGTTATCTCGATTTGGTGCGTACGGTGTTTATACCAGGCATATGTTTAAGTGATTGTAAACTCTGGGAAACCATATTTCTCATAACATCAGTAAGGATTTATTTCAACAAATTTCTCATATGAGCACTTTAAAATAAAAATACAAGAAACAATTTAAAATTTTCCATAAATTAAGATTAATTTATGTATTAATTAATTTGTAAAATACGCTAACTTTTTAAAGATGGTTTTTAATTAATGCATAAAATTAATTTTAGAGTATTAAAAAGTTTATTTAGTCTTTCTTTCCTATCTTTTATAGAAAAGATTTTCTAATTTTTTTTTTTTATATATCTTGACTAGCCTTGTTCAAAATAAGTTTCATAAAGTTTCCGTTAACTATAGAAAAAAGGAGTTCAACCTCACTATAATTTATGGTTAATTTTATTTATCATGCGAGTTACCTTTCTACTGGGGCCATCTCATGTTTTTCCTTTGACATATGTTCTGTTAGATGAAAACGGAATGAATGTTAAGAGCATACTTCCCCAACCTACTTTTAACAAATCCATCAAATAAATCCACTTACTTTGATTTCCATTGGTAAACAATAAATACAATTGTTCAATATAGTATCCGCCAATTTTTGCTTAGAAAACACCCTTCAACATCAATATAATTTAAACCATTAATTTTGTGCACCATTGGACTCACCTTTCTAACTCCTTATCACATACATCTCCATTAGATAAAAGAAAAACCAATAAAATACTTAATTGCTTCCCAAACACATCCAAGGGCAAAGACAAAATTACTTTTTGATAGATCTATCCGATGAATCCATTTCCATTTACTTTTTGATAAACCACTAACAGTCTATCAAGTTTCCCTTGCTTGTAAGCAAAAATCTCAACTTAATTAATATTTTAATAATAGATTTACACACAAAAGATAAGTGCGACCTTATAGTGTGATTATCAAACGTAATACACACACGTCATCTAGAGAGAACTAAATAAGTAAAATTTTATTTTACTTTTTCTGCTATTGTACAATTGTATTTCTTTTAGTGTACTAGTGGTGCAATGGATAGTAGCGGATCCCTATTCTGTTAGCTTAGGTGTCAATTTTTTTTTATGTTAGTGTTTTTGTTGTACCTATTTATTGTCTCCATAGTTCTACTTTCGTAGAGTGTGTGAAAATGAAGCATACAGAGTTTCAAAAATACTTCATCTCCTTTAAACATGTTTTTGTAAAACAAATAATAAATAGAAAACAATATAACAATATATTTTTATTGTTTCTTTTATAAAGTAAACAACTTTTATTGATTTAATTATTTTAAGTTAATAATATAATTATGAATGTATAGATTGTATTGAGTATGTGTAAATTGAAAGAGAGATTAATTATATTATAACTTTTTGAAAGAAATGAAAGTATTATAAATGAAAAAAATATATAATTATTGGAATCAATTATTTGAAGAATTATGGTTCAATTAAAAGAGGTATAAATCAATTTAATTCTTATATATAATATATATTATTATAATAAGTATACATTAATATTAACAATTATTTCTTGTTTGTGATTTATACCTTCTTTACATCTTTTTAATTATTTTAGTGTGATAAAATTAAGTAGTAAAAAGAGTTAATGTTGTAGTGTCCATGACAAATCCTAAACCCACTTAAAGGAATATTTCGTAATTTTCAAAGTCATGATCCACTTATAAAGGTATTTCATAATTTTCACCTAATTTTCTAGGGTTATTTCGTAATTTTCATTTACATCCCCTCAAATTTCTTCACATGATCAAAGATGTCATCATGCAAATCCCTCCTAATTCATCCTCTCAAATTAGGTCAACCAAACATAATCCATCCACCACAATTCATCCTCTTCTATAGTAAATCCACTTAAATTAGTTCAACCAAATAGGTACTTACTAAGTATTTTACATTCAATCATAAATTTTGATCTCTCTACCCCTCATCACCATATTATCTTCACTCATATGAAAACCCATCTCTAGTCCTTGTTTCTTCTATTCTTAACTACCCCAATCAATGGTCACAATCGTTTAGGGTGAGTTTGGTCTCCAAAAATAAGCTTGTTTTCAATGATGAAACCATTTTAGCTCCAGCTTGCACCAATCATATATACCTGGTTTGGGAGAGACCAAACATGATGGTTGTGTCATGGCTTTTGTGATCTCTTTCTCCTTCCATAACTCAAAGTGTCACAGATACTACTTCAAGCATATGGTCTGATCTTGAAGATAGGTTTTCTCAAGGAGATTTGTTTCGCAATGCAGATCTTCAAGACACTTACTAATTACTTTATTGAATTGAAAATTCGAAGAGATAAACTTGAGGTTTTCCAATCCTTGTTTGTACTTGTGACACAAAGTGCACAAGGTTTTCGTTAATATTGAGAAATATAGAACTCAACACCAAGTGATCAAGTTTTTTCGAGAATTGAATGACATGTATTCCATTGCAAGTCCCAAATCATGTTGATGGACCTCTTACCTCCTTTGAATTGTGTCTTTTCCCTATTCGTTAAATGTTTGTGAAATATCTACGGTCATAGTAAGAGGAAATAGTAAAGGAAGAAGATACAATTTTTCAAGTTATGGTGGGAGAAGAAATGGAAACATCGGTTGTCGTAATGGTAATAAGGTTTGCAATCATTGTTTATGGTCACATGGTAGACTCCTGCTGTAAGAAACATGGGTTCCAGCCGCATTTTATGTTCACAAAGCAGAATCCCAACATTTTTTTTGTCAATGTAACTTTTTGCAATGATGAATCTGATACAAGGCAACAAGAATTTGAACCCTTCAAGGGAAATCAAGGACAACAACAGTTTGGTTTCACCAAAGAGCATAATCAAAGCCTGATAACTCTCTTACAACAATCACAAGTGTCTAATAATAGTCATGTTTCCAAACAAGTGGCAATAGCTTCCAACTCTTTTGGTTCAGCTACACATATCGGTAAAATCCTTCCTTCTTCCAACACATAGATACTAGATAGTGAAGCAACTGATAATATTTGCTTTTGCCTTTTATATTTTACTTAAAAACATAGCAGTCCAAGCATCACGATTTGATTTTGACTTGATTCACCCGACCATCTGATTGTGCAACCTGCAACAATCATTTCTTTAACAATTGTCCCATTGGAAATCGAACTTATGACCTTGGCTCTCATACCAATTGTTGGATCAAGCGCTTACCAAAAGCCATGGTTATTAGTCTAGACACAAGTCTTTCTAGTTAAGAGTGTAGCAACCCAAGCACCATGATTTGATTGTGGGTTGACCAACCTGGCCTCCGTTATGGGACAATTGATGTCACATGCAACAAGAAATAAAGTTATTGACAACTACTCTGGAAGTATCTTTTAACCGAAAATTATGTTTTACATAATGTGCTTTACATCCCTTGTTTCAATTTTAATCTCTTGTTATTTAAAAAGTTGATTAAAGGTATTTCATGTGTTCTCACTTTTGATTCCATTCAGTGTAAAATTAAAGACAAGAATTTTTTCAAGATGATTGGTTCGACTAATATTCATGATGGCCTTTACATACTCAAAATGTCTTCTTATCAAACTTTTTTCACAGACTTAGACCCCTTGTCAATCCATCATAGTTATTGGTTTAGTCTATATAGGTACTGATACTCTTTAACATTTTTTACTTGGTCATGTTTCCAACCAATATCTTGATGTGGTAAAGGACAAGTTTCCTTTTTCCAAGAACGATGAATCATACATTTGTTATGTTTGTCATTTATCTAAGCAGAAGAAGTTACCCTTTCTCATTAGTTGTTTTGTTTATGTTAAATGTTTTGATCTAATACATATTGATTTGTGGGGACCATATTCAATTCCATTTGTTTATGGACATAAATATTTGTCCACAATTGTTGATTATCATACATGTTACACTTGAGTTTTTTCTTTAAAATAAACTATGAAACTGCTAAAATATTGTAGCATTTTGTCACCTTTATACAAACCTAGGTTGACTCCGTATGATAAAAACTATAAGAAGTGACAATGAAATAAAAAATTGTATGACTAATTTTTATGCTAACAAAAGAATAATACGCCAAACTTCTTTGTTAACACACCTGAACAAACATTGTAGAAAGAAAATATGGACATTTATTAAATGTAGAAATACAATCTAGTTTACTAAAAATATATTGCTACTATGTTGTATCACATGCTTCCTTCATCATTAATATGTTTCTAAACTAACTTTGAAGTTATCTTTCCACATAAGATTTTGCATAAGGCTGAACCAGATTTTTCTCAACTGAAAGTTTCGAATCTTTGTTGTGTCAGCACTCACATGTTAATAAAACTAAGTTTGATCCTAAAGCTTGCAATTATGTTTTTGTAGGATATAAGACATGTACAAAAGGGTACATTTTCCAGAACCTTCACACTGAAAAGTTATTTGTTTTCAAAAATGTTATTTTCTATGAAAGTGTGTTTCTATATTGCAAATCAAAAGCTACAGGTAATGAAATTAAGAAATGTTCTTCTCCTAATAATGAAAACCATATTAATCATTATACAACCTCCTTACTCGTTGACCCTCAAGTTTAGACGCCTACTGATATTAGCCAACCTCTGATTCTAAAATTGCTCTAACCCTACATCCATTCTCAGTTTCAACCCATCTTACATCTACTATACTAGACTCGGAAGAATCTGACTCTCCTACATAAAAAATAAATGGTTTAACTTAAATGAATACCATCACTACACTTCCTTACCCCTAGCACCATAATAAGAAGGCCTCTTGGTTATTTGAAGGATTATCATTACAATATCAACACGATCTCCAATCCCTCTTCCAAGATTCTTTATCCACTTTCTTCTATGGTGTCATATAACATTTATCTTCATGTCGTAGATCCTATGTTATGTCCTTGTCTTCATATGTCAAACCAAGAAACTATTCCAACGCCATCACTTGTGATTATTAGAAAGATGTTATTCAAGTTGAACTACATGTTCTTAATGTTTATCAAACATGGATTGTCACAGATCTATTCCAAGGAAAGGTTCTAATTGGTTGTAAGTTGGAGTTTTTTAGATCAAATGTACAACATACGGGACCATAGAGAGACATAAGACTTGTTTAGTAACAAAGGGCTACCCTCAAACCGAAGGGGTAAACTATTTGGTTACCTTTTACTTGTGGCCAAAATAATCACAGTGAGGTTGATTTTGTCTCTTGCTTTTGTGTTGAAGCTAAAGCAACTTGACATTAATAGTTCCTTCTTACATGTTGATTTAAAGAAAAAGATTTACACAATCAATGCATATGATTATTCTTTGTTAACTAAGTCATTTGATGATTCTTTCACAACAATTTTAGTGTACATAGATGACATAATTTTGGCAAGGAATAATGACCAAAAAATAATATATATTAAACAAGCTTTTGACAATTCCTTCCGCATCAAAGATTTGGAAGAATTGTGTTTTTCCTTAGTTTTGAAATGGCACGGACAAAGAAAGAAATCTTGATGAACCAACAAAAATATGCAATGGAGTTGTTGACTTGAATAGGCAATCTTGATGAACCAACAAAAATATTCAACGGAGTTGTTGACTTGAATAGGCTTTATTAGGATGCAAAACAACATGTACACTGATTGACAATGCAAAGAGAATTTCAATAGACTTAGAAGAATTGCTTAATGATTCTCTCACCTATAAACATCTTATATAAAGACTCATATATCTTACAAACACACAACTAAATATAACTTATGACATGCATCATATTGCACAATTCCTTTGCAAGTCAACAACAACCCACTACAATGTTGTTCTAAGGATCCTTGCACTAGGCCTAAGATTGTTACAATGTTGCTTTAAGGATCATTTGTTACATAAAAAATGTAGCAGACCTAAGATTGTTTTTCCCATCTGATTTTCCCTCCATTGAAAGCATATAGTGACATTGATTGGGCCTCTTGTCCTGACACAAGGAGATCCATTATAGAATATGGTGTATCTTGGCTTTTCACTCATTTCAATGAAGTCAAAGAAGCAAACAACGATCTCCAAAAGTTCTTGTGAAACAAGGTATAAGACATTACAACTGCAACTTGTGAAATTCAATGTGTTACCTTTCTCTTGCAAGATCTTCAAGTTCCTTTCAAAACTTCAGCTTTACTATATTATGACAATCAATTTGTTCTGTATATAGTTGTCAACTTGATTTTTCATGAACATGCAAGAGTTGGACCCTCCTATTGTTAGAGAAAATATTTAACATAGACTAATCATATTATTACCTATTCCATCTTTTTCGCAACTTGTTAACATTTATACATACTAATCATTTAATCTTATATTTCTACATCATCACATATCTCTATTAGATAAAAGCAGAACCACGATTACATACTTATTCTCAGTTTTCATATAAGGAACGAAAAGGGAAAGCTACTTTTAGAATAGTCAAATTCTAACATTAATGAAACTACAAAGAATGAAGACATACCACACATTTTCTTACTCAAGTTAATCGTTCTGTCATGCAACAAAACGACCAAAAATATCAATACAATATCATTTGATTATAACCATATCGAGAGCACATTGACACAAAAAAATATCAATCCTATAAGCAAACAACATAGGAAGGAAACATACGAGCATTCACACACATACAAATCTTTGCACATTGGCATAATGTATTGTTCTAGTGGCTTCTCACTCAACGAGAGTTAATCCTCGTTAAGAATAGAATAATGCGAAGGGCAAATTTATATAATGCATTATACAAATTTATTTAAATTATATAGCTTTTGCAGTAATTAATTTTTGAATTATTATGTACGTGGAGGAGGGACCAAGTTATTCATGCTTGATCAGAGATTCATATTATCATGAACTCATAATGATCATGTTCAGGTGCCAATCATTTACTATTTGGCTTGCATCTTAATCCAGTATATAACTAACCCTTTTATGGACTTAATTCCAAATAAAACATCACTTCATAGGAATTAAGCACAAAAGAAGAGTCCAACCCTTAAGTAATCCTTTCATGGACCTAATTCTCCATAAAAATATCACTTAATAGGAATTAAGCACAAGAGAGTCCAACCCAAGGTGAGAAGAACCTCGAGACTTGAGCACTAAATCAAGTAGTTCATTCCAGTCAACGTGAAACTCCTAACGTCTGCAACTGGACATCTTTTATGATGCAGTGTGATAGTAGTCTATACAAGAAACTTTATAAGTGAAAAAACTTGAATTCTGTACAATTTAATTACATTAGAACACGAGTTAAGCGAATAATATAGCCTCCAGTTCAAAAGCCAGAATTAGAAATATCAATGGCACGTAAGCGCTACCCAAAAAGGTTTAGTTAGTATCAAAGATATAACTTTCTCAAAGCTGTTAGCTGATCACTGGATTACGGTGTAATAAATAATCAATTTTACATTACTACATTGGCACCGATGAAAAATGATATTGAATACTAAATATTACAGTAATTCGTTGGGCCTTATGTAAAATGACGGTCCAATCGTACCCATCGAGTACCGAAACTATACATGGTCTAAGATTTTACATAAGAATAATCCTTCCATCTAGTGATTCCAGATCTAAATGTTCTCCTTAATACATCAATCCGTTCAGTCAAGATAGAATCTTTTAGATTTTCCATTTCAGCATGTTCCTTTTCCATCAACAGCTCCAGATCGTCAAAATGTTTAACCTTGTGCAGCAATTTATTGATCTAGTTAACAAATAAGCAAAGGAAAAATAGTTAACCCCTAAATAGAGACCTGAACCAGAGAAATTAGGGTGCAGACAGGAGTTGAAGATATAAAAGATCATGAACTAGGAACCTGAGCTTCAATTATAGTTGCTACTAAATGTTCAATCTCTCTGACTTCCTGGTCAGCCAACAATTTTGCTCGAGCCGCCGCAGCTCCAAGAGCAGTTGCAGTGGCAGCTCTTACACGTAGCGGCAAAGGTATTTCTGCAAGAGCAAGCTCAGATTAAAGACAAGCAGCTACTACATACGCAATGTTTATACACAAATACATATATCAACAAATGATGCCCAAAAAAATAGGATAGATGCATGTTGTTAATTTAAAAAAAAATAAAAATTGAAGCTCTATTTATTTCTCATGTCCGAATTAAACCTCAACTGAGGCATCTGCAAAGGACTAGTGATTGAGATTGAAATAAGTGCTATGGTTGGGGGAGTAAACTCGTTCTTCAAAATCATATTATACGCAAGAAATCAATCTTTCATGCTGTAATTTCTCAACAGTTTCATGATACGAGCAAGAAAAATGCAAAACCATGCCATAAATGACTCCCACTAAGAAGCAACTGGTAAAAATACTATCAAGTCAAAAATAGTACACTTAATATTTGAATTCTTTTTTCTTGACCTTATGCTATTTCGTGTCTTCAGTATTTTATTATTTTTAAGCAGTCCCATACCTATTCCCTTTTTCTCAATTGTTTTATACTTCATGCTCGAGTTTTATAGTTCATCTTAACGAAGCAATCCTTGCCCTAAAATGGGTTACTTAATACGAAATGTTTCCTATCTGGAAATAGGGAGACAATTTTACTAACCGAAAACTTGAGAGTCAGAAATAGAGAAATAAGCAGAATGATCCCAAGCTATGGAAAATCTCTCATAGCTCAAGCTCTAAGTGAAGAAAAATAACCCCACGTAAATTACACTTTCCCTTTTGCAACGGATTCACCTTCTCTGTCCCCCAACTTACTGTGGTTAGCAATCGTTTGAAGCCTTTGGAAGGAGTGTAACTTGTGTGTACTTCAAGGAAAGATGTTTGACATACATAGAACAGTTCAATACATTGAAATGCTTTGTTGGTTATAGACTAATAGCCTGGATCAGTGTATTAACACTACGTATATACAATGGTATTTCAGTCCAGGATCAAGTCTCACAAGATTGTAACAAGAAGCACGTTTGAAAGGGGAGGAAGACAAGATAATTAGTTCAGATAGCTGGCAGGGTAGGCATAAATGTATACACAGTCACTTTTTTTCCTTTGACTGTAGTTGCTGTTTTTTACGGTTGTTATCTGCCCAAGTAGGAAGATTCTTGATTATTTACTATTAACTAGTGTCGCTGTAAATAAGATATAACCCCCTCTCTGAATTGTTCATCTTCCTCTTGATCTTTTGTATGAAGGTTGGTACCCCTAGTACCATATCTATATATTTTGATTGCTGACAAAAAAAATAACTTTCTAACCAGTGTTTGGTGTCTTAGGCCTATGCAAATATACTTGCAGAGCCTTGGCTTTGGGGCTTAGACAATTGAAGAATTTAACTTCTAGCAACTCAATCTCATCCAAATCCTTACCATCACGAGGTACTGGCTCAAACTTTCATTGTGAACTCACCACTAAGTAACCATTGCCCTCCCTGATATGGTTTCCTAATACAATCTGCACCTAACTACACAACCTCCCTATACCGACAAATTAATCTGGTATTGTAAATATTGAGAAATATACCGTGCTGTTGCACGGTTATGAAGAAAAATAATGGACAAGTATCACCATTATCATCATTATTTATACAACTTGCATGGAAGGAGCCAAAGTTTTTTCGTTTCATATATCTATTAAAGTATATAAGTTTTGGGGGATGCAAATGTATGCAAAAAATGAACATAAATTATATGGATTGTGTAAAGAATATCAGATTACCACCTTAGTGTACACAATGAAAAAAAAAAAATACCTGATAGAGAGGACCTCTCCATCTCTAAACCTTCACCCTCAAGATCTCTGATACAGATAAAAACAAGTATCAGGATTGTATAAAGGCCATATTAAATACTATGTGATTAATGAAAATAAACTAATAGGTTTTTGGCAGACCTTGCTGAATCTTCTTCAACATCAAATATCTCCCTTGGACACAAATTCTCATCACAAAGAGCTGAAACAGCAGCATCAGCTGCAGCAGCTGTGATATGAGGGTCAACCACACTAGAGATCAGTCCCACCTAATTCAGAACATAAAAAACCCTTGGTCATACTGAAGGAGGTGAAAGCAATAACTCATTCAAAAACAACTTTATTTCAAAAAATATAAAATATTACAACCAATATTCACATATTTTTTCATGCTTTTTATCCCTGGACATTCAATATATACTAGAGATGAGACGGCCCAAGAGGTGTTTACACACTGTAAATAGGTATATGAGCCTTTCACAAAATCCAAAAATGTGACACATAAGATAACTCCACAGCGGTCAACAAAGGGAATGCAACAGATTAGAAAAATTATAGTAACACAAAGGATATGAAGTTCAGACTACCTGATTCATTAGTGAACCACTGGAATCTGACAGGGGAGTAACACGCTGTCTTTTCGAAGGACTTTCCTTCACAGCATCCCCATTCTGCTCATTTTCATTTGAAAGCTCGGGAGGTTGATCCTTTGTCTTTGAAATTTCTTGGTTGTCAGATGAAGATGACTGACCTTGTTTTGCATTATTCGTCGTGATGCCATTAGTACTGTTAATGTTGACAGTTCTGTGAGCAGGGCCCAACATGAGCTCCCCAAAAGGCAGCTCAATGAGTTTTGAGATACAATCAAGTTTAGTCTTGGTTTGAACACTTTGAGCAACAAGCTCCCAGTCATCCCCATGCTTCAAAACAGATTCCAAAAGGAGAAGAATTTCTCCCTCAGTCCAGACAGTGTCATGTTTGCCACTATTTTCACTTGACTCACTCAATACGAAATCCTCTGAAGACCTTTTCTCCCCATAATTCCCACTTTTGAAACAATTTGCACAAATAACGAAATTATCCTGCATGATATTAAAATAAAATAGAATAACCAACAATGATACCAGTTTCACAAATATAAGTAAAATCCCAGATAGAAAGTTTAATGACATGGAATCTTATAAAATTAGCTTAAGAGGCAGACAGAAAAGAGATAAACAAATCTCCCCAAAATAATTAACTTCAAACATGCTTTGCCAACATACATTCAAGAGGCCAACGGGATGTTAAATGAAAGTCAATAAACTCCATTTTCAACAGATGAATAGAATACATATGTATGGGTCAAAATGGTTTACAAATATAAGAAGCAGAAAACTTCTCTTCTATTCAGGGTATGAGAAGTAAAGGTTATCACACAGTTCCCAAAATCCCTCCCTTATACAGTGTAGAAGATTTTAAATATCCAAACAATACGAACCCAGTGCAAAGCACCAACTAGCACTACCTGAAACAAAATGTTAGATGACCCCTACTCCTTCACGGATATAGAGAGGAAATAGAACCAAAGAACCGCACAATCTATCACTAAAAGTAATACCTTAATACATACAAAAATTAGAAAAAAGAAAACAATTAAAAAAAA